>Ga0081538_10000223_pt1 | contig 63727 bp, 58 predicted proteins | sample TabmetS5T2R1_FD_71022 | JGI IMG/M metagenome (GOLD analysis project Ga0081538, IMG submission 71022) | Tabebuia heterophylla rhizosphere microbial communities from the University of Puerto Rico - S5T2R1 | ecosystem: Host-associated > Plants > Roots > Rhizosphere ...
GGGGTGGTGCGGGGGGGCCCGGTCTGCCCCCCCCGCCCCCCCCGCGGGCCCGGCGGATGGGGCGGCCGCGCCGGGCCGCCCCCAGCAGCCGCAGCAGCCGGCCGCGGCCGCGCGCCTCGATCAGGATCGCCTCGAGGCGGCCGTCCGAGGGATCGGCGCCGGGATCCACCTCGAAGCCGAAGCCGAAGTAGGGCAGGTTCGACAGGAAGATCTGGGCCGCGTCAGATGCGTGCATGCCCGAGTCGCCCAGGTCCACGCTCGCGGCGGACGGCCGGTAGCGCCGCACCGCCCGCACCAGCGCGCGCAGTCCCTGGATCAGGTCCGCGGAGTTCTCCGCGTCATACCCCGCGCGCGCCTGCGCATGGAAGCCTGCGCTGACCGCCTCCACCGCGTAGACGAACCGGTCCGGCGTCGCGACGCGGAGCGCATCGATCGGCCGGGCGGCGCCCTCGGCGGCCACGGTGAGCGCGCCGCCGCGACTCGTCGGGATGCCCAGCGCGCGCGCCACGTTGTTCGCGCGGCCCGTGGGAACGAGTGCCAGCTCGGGCAGGTTCCGCAGGGGCGCGTTGGCGGCGGCGTGCACGGTGCCGTCGCCGCCCACCAGCACGACACGCTGGTCCAGGGCCTGCGCCGAGCGCAGCACTTCCCACAGGTCGTGCTCGCTCTCCGTGACCACCGCGGACGCCCCGGCGCCCAGCTCCTCGAGGACGGCCACCAGCTCACGCCCGGTCTTCTCAGGGTCCTCTAAGCCGCTGGCGTTACGGTTGACTGCCACCAGCAGGGCACCGGCCTTGCTAGGTTCCCACGGGTTCCGGGGATGGCCCCAGTCGTCAATCTCGACCACGAGCTCGTCGAGGCCACTCAGGCCGTCGAGCATCCGCTGCTCACCGCGGTGTTCGTCGCGCTGTCCGCGTGGTGGGTCAAGGGTCCTCTGCTGGTGGGCCTGGGGCTCTGGTCCGACCTCTGGCGCCGCCGCCTTCCGCTGGCGTTCGGCGCGGCCCTGGTCGCGACCGGCGTCGCTTCCCTCGTCGTGCACTGGCTCAAGCTGGCCTTCGACCGCGACCGGCCGCCCGTGGCGGACCCCGACCTCGGCTCGCTGGTCGCGATCCCGGGCAATCCGTCCTTCCCGTCGGGCCACAGCGCCACCGCCTTCGCCGCCGCCACCGCGGTGGCGATCCTGTGCCCGCGCATGCGTCCTTGGGCGCTGGCCATCGCGGCGGCGGTGGCCCTGTCGCGCGTCTACCTGCGAGTTCACTTCCCGCTCGACGTGCTGGTCGGCGCGGCCGTCGGCGCGGGCTTGGGGGCGCTCTGCGCGCTGGCCGCGCTGCGCCTCGTGAAGGCTGCCGCTCCGCCTGCCGCGCAGGCCTGAGGGAAGCGATCCGCGCGCACTCGGCCGAGCCGAGTGCTTGCGGCGCAGCCGCGCCACCGCCACGAACGCGAGCGCGGCCGCCAGCGCCGCGCCGACGCCGATTCGGGCGGCGGTCTCGCCGGACTCGGCGAACGATTCCGAGAAGCCGTAGCCGACCAGGGTGAACGTCGTGGCCCAGAGCAGCGCGCCGGCCGCGCTCCAGGCGACGAAGCGCCGCATCGCGAGTCCCGACGCGCCGGCCACGAATGGCGAGACGGCGCGGATCAGCCCGGTGAAACGCCCGAGAAGGACCGCCTTGCCGCCGTGGCGATCGTAGAAGCGATCCACGCGCGCGAGCCGCTCCGGCCCGAGCTGGAAGCGGGGACCGTGACGCTCGAGGAAGGGGCGCCCGAGCCGGCGGCCGAGCAGGAAGCTGACCAGGTCGCCGGCGGCCGCGGCGAGCCAGACGAAGCCGATCAGCGGAACGAGCTCGACGCCGCCCCGCTCGGCCACGACGCCGCCCACGACGACGGCCGTCTCGCCCGGCACCAGCAGGCCCACGAAGGCGCCGGTCTCGAGGAACGCGAAGCCTGCGACGGCCGGGTAGGCCCAGCCGCCAAGTGTCCGGGAGGCGTCCTCGAGCGGTTTGTCCGGGTTCGGCAGGGGAACGACGCCCGCCGCGACGAGCAGGGCTACGGCCGCTCCGACTGTGGCGATCGCCCAGACAGACGGCCGGTTGAGGGACTTCGTTCCGTTGGCGGCGGCGGCTTGCATTGTTCGCGACTCATCGAACTTTTACTTGCAGCTTACGTTACGTAAGTGCTCGTGTCCAGTGTGTGGGCAGCGTCACACGCCGCGGCCACCGCCGCGATGGGGCGTCCTCCCTTATGTGGGTACGGGTAACCCGCCGCCTACAGCGATCCGCCGGCGTCGTTAGAGTGCCGCCGGTCTACAAAGGAGACCCATGAAATTGATCGGCGCTGGTTTGCCGCGCACGGCAACCACGACCCAATTGATCGCGCTCGAGATGCTCGGCTTCCCCTGCTACCACATGCGGGACATGATGTCCGACCTCGAGACGAGCGTCCCGCAGTGGCGCAAGGCCCTTGACGGCGATGGCGACTGGGACGCGCTCTTCGACGGCAAGGAGTCGATCGTCGACTGGCCCGGCGGCTACCACTGGCGCGAGCTGATGGACGTCTATCCCGAAGCCAAGGTGCTGCTGAGCGTCCGCTCGGCCGAGAGCTGGGTCGAGAGCATGCACAACACGATCGCCGCGATCTGGTACGGCGACAACGTCATGCACCACCTCGCCATGGCGCAGTACCACATCGACCCGCTCTACGCCGGGTGGCTGGATGTCCTCCGCGACATGTGGGCCGAGGCGGGCATCATGATCCCCAGCAACGGCGACAGGGCCCAGATGGCCGCCGAGTACGAGCGCTGGAACCAGGAGGTCATCGACACGGTCCCGTCCGAGCGGCTGCTCGTGTGGTACCCGACGGACGGCTGGGAGCCCCTCTGCGAGTTCCTCGAGGTGCCGGTTCCCGACGGGCCGGTGCCGAACGTCAACGACACCGAGAACTTCCAGAAGAACCTCATCATGGGCCCCGCCATCAACGCGATCAACGCCTGGTGGGAGGAGAACAAGGGGCCCGCACAGCAGCCCGGGCACCTGGACGCCCAGGAGAAGGCCGCGCAAGCCTCGGCCTAGGGGCGGCGCGGCCAGCGCAGTGGGCAAGGCCCGGTGACGCCCGCACCCGGGAAGGGTGTGGGAAACCGAACCTTGGCCGGGTCCGGGCCGCGCTAGCGTCCCGCCAATGAGCGATGACGCGATCCTCGTCGAGGGGCTCGAGAAGTCCTACGGCTCGGTGCGCGCGCTGTGCGGCGTCGACTTCTCGGCGCCCACGGGCAGCGTGCTCGGCCTGCTGGGGCCCAACGGCGCAGGCAAGACGACCGCGGTGAGGATCCTCGCCACCCTGCTGGAGCCCGACGGGGGGACGGCCCGCGTGGCCGGCCTCGACGTCGTGCGCGATGCGGCGAAGCTTCGCTCGCAGATCGGGCTCGCCGGGCAGTACGCGGCGGTGGACGAGAACCTGACCGGCTTCGAGAACCTGGAGATGGTCGGCCGGCTGTACCACATGCCCAAGGCCGAGGCGCGGGCCCGCGCCAACGAGCTGCTCGATCACTTCGAGCTCGCCGAGGCCTCCAAGCGGCCGGCCAAGACCTACTCGGGCGGGATGCGGCGGCGTCTCGACCTGGCCGCGGCCCTCGTCTACCGGCCGCCCGTGCTGTTCCTGGACGAGCCGACGACGGGGCTCGACCCGCGCAGCCGCCTCGGCATGTGGGAGACGATCGAGGGGCGCGCGTCGGCAGGCACCACCGTTCTGCTCACCACCCAGTACCTCGACGAGGCCGATCGGCTGGCCGATCGGATCGTGGTCGTGGACCAAGGCACCGTGATCGCGGCGGGGACCTCCGACGAGCTCAAGGACCGCGTCGGCGGTGAGCGGCTCGAGGTCCACCTCGAGGACGACGGCGACGCCGAGCGCGCGGTGGCCGCGCTGGCCGAGATCTCCGAGGAGCGCCCCTCCGTGGAGGACCACACCGTGCGTGCGGCGGTGCGCCGGCGCTCGGGCATCATCGCCGAGGCCGTGCGGCGGCTCGACGACGTGGACGTCTGCGTCGAGGACATCGCGCTGCGCCGCCCAACGCTCGACGACGTCTTCATCGCGCTGACCGGTCACGCCGCCGAGGACACGACGGGCGACGACGAGGCCCAGCCGCGTGAGGAGGTGTACGCATGAGCGCGCTCGCGATGACCGTTTCCGACACGCTCGTGCTGGCGCGCCGCAACCTGATGCGGATCCCACGCCAGCCCGACCTGCTGGTCGCCTACACGGTCCAGCCGGTCATGTTCGTCCTGCTGTTCGTCTACGTGTTCGGCGGGGCGATCCAGACGCCTGGGTTCGACTACGTCGACTTCCTGATGCCGGGCATCATTGCCCAGTCGATCGCGTTCGGCGGCTTCGTCACCGCGCTGGGCCTCTCCGAGGACGTCCAAAAGGGCCTCATCGACCGGTTCCGCTCGCTGCCGATGTCCCGCGGCGCGGTGCTGAGCGGGCGAACCTTCTCGGACATCCTGCTCAACTGCCTGTCGCTCGTCGTCCTGTTCACGGTCGGCTTCATCGCCGGCTTCAACTTCCAGGACGCCACCGTGGGCGAGATCGCGCTGGGGATCGTGCTGCTGCTCCTGCTCGGCTACGCGTTCTCGTGGGTCTTCGCCCTGATCGGGCTGTACTCGTCCACGCCGGAGACCGCGAACTCGCTCGGCTTCACGCTCATCTTCCCGCTCACGTTCGCGTCGTCGATGTTCGTGCCAGCCGAGTCGATGCCCGATGGCCTGCAGCAGTTCGCGGAGGCGAACCCGTTCACCACGATCACCGATGCCCTCCGGTCGCTGTGGCTCGACACTCCCGCCCACACCGACGTCTGGATGGCGTTCGTTTGGTGCGGGGTGATCATCGCGATCTTCGCGCCCCTCGCGATAAGGCGCTACCGGCAGGTCTCGGCGCGCTAACGGCGCTCCGCTGCCAGGCGCAGCCCCAGCGCCACGAGCACCGTGCCGGTGATCGCGTCGAGCGCGCGGCGCACCCGCGAGCTCTTGAAGGCGGTAACGGTGCGGTCGAGCAGCCACGCGTAGGCGGTCAGCCAGATCAGGCCGAGGCCGATGTGCACGCCCGCCAGGAGTATCGACAGCAGCAGCGCGGGGTCGCCCGGGCCGATGAACTGGGGCAGGAAAGTCGAGTAGAAGACCGCGATCTTCGGGTTGAAGAGGTTGGTCAGGAGGCCCTGCCGGAACGCCGACGCGCGGCCCGCTGCCGGCCGTTCCCGCCCGTCGCCGCGGTAGTCGCCGCGCCGCGCCGAGAGGAGACTCTGAACGCCGAGCCAAACGAGGTACGCGGCACCCGCGAGGCGGAGCGCGTCGTAGGCGGTGCGCGACGCGGCGAGCACGGCGGCCACCCCGACAGCCGACACTATGGCCCACACCAGGCAGCCCGCGAGGATGCCGAGCGTGGTGGCGAACGCCTCGCGCCGTCCCCCGATCAGGACGCTGCGGGAGACCATGGCCATATCCGCTCCCGGCGTGATCGTCAGAAGGGCGGCGATCCCGACGAAGACGAGCGGATCCTGCGTCACGCGCCTAGGCTATCCGGGTCATGTCCGAGTACGCCGCCTTTCTGCGAGGGGTCAACGTGGGCAAGGCGCACCGCGTCGGGAGCGCCGAGCTGCGGGCTTGCTTCGAGGGGGTCGGCCTCACCGACGTGGCGACGTTCCGGACCAGCGGAAACGTGGCGTTCGACGGCGACGGCGCTTCGGCCGACGACCTGCGGGCCCGGATCGAGGAGGCGCTCGAGTCGATGCTCGGCTACGACGTCTCGGTGTTCCTGCGCACCGCCGCTGAGGTCAGGGGCATCGCGGCGCAGGAGCCGTTCTCAACGGAGCAGGTCGAGCGGTCCAAGGGCAAGCTTCAGGTGATGATGCTCCCCGGGAAGGCGGCGCCGGGAGCCCGCAAGTCGGTGCTTCGCCTGGCCACCGACGAGGACGCGCTGGCGTTCGGCGACCGGGAGCTCTACTGGCTGCCGAGCGGAGGCATGAGCGACTCCGACCTCGACCTCAAGGCCATCGGGCAGGTGCTCGGAACGAACACGATCCGGACCAAGGGCACCGTGGAGCAGATGGCCGCGAAGTTCTTCGCCGAGTGACGCCGAGCGACTCCACCGGCGGCGCTGCCGGCACCGAGCGGAGCGGCGCTGTGGGAGCGGTGGGCGAAGGCGCCTGAGAGCGGCTCAGAGCGAGGCGCCGGCCAGCTCGAAGCGCACGCCCGTCATCTCCTCCGACACCTCCCACAGCCGGCGCGCCACCTGCTCGTCGCGTGCCGCCCCGCTCGGGGCGACCCGCTTCGGATGGCCGCGCTGCTCCAGGAACCCGTCCGGCCCGCAGAACGTGCCGCCCTCGAGCCCCGGCTCCGTGGCGGCGTAGAGCGTAGGCAACGCGCCCATCTCTTCGCTCTGCGCGAGCAGGCGGTTGGTCAGCCGCATGAAGGCGGCGTCCGGGCCGGGCGGACCCGCGAACTGGAGGTTGGTGGCCGCGTAGCCCGGGTGTGCGGCGAGGCTCTTGATCGAGGATCCAGCCGCTCGCAGCCGGCGGTCGAGCTCCAGGGCGAACATCAGATTGGCCAGCTTGGACTGCCCGTACGCCCGCCAGCGGAAGTAGTGCCTGTCGCCGCCGAGGTTGTCGAAGGCGATGCGGCCCATCCGATGCGCGCCGCTCGAGAGCGTCACCACGCGTGCGTCCTCGCGGCCCTCCATCTCGCCGATCAGCAGGCCGGTGAGCGCGAAATGGCCGAGGTGATTGGTCCCGAACTGGAGCTCGAACCCGTCGGCGGTGCTCCGCCGGGGGGGCGCCATCACGCCGGCGTTGTTGATCAGGAGGTCGAGGCCTTCGTGTTCGGCCCGGAAGCGCTCGGCGAACTCGCGCACCGAGGCCAGGCTCGCCAGGTCGAGCTCCTCGAGCTCGAGCTGCGCGTCCGGCACCTGCGACTCGCACTGAATGCGGGCGCCTTCACCCTTCTCGAGGTTGCGGCACGCGAGCACCACCGTCGCGCCCTTCCGCGCGAGCTCGCGCGCGGTGACGAGCCCGAGCCCGCTGTTGGCGCCGGTGACCAGGGCGGTGCGGCCATGCTGGTCCGGGATCCGTTCCGCCGTCCACTTCTCGCTCATCAATCCCTCCGCGGCCTGGTGGGGTGACCGTACTACGGGCAGCCGCCCCGAGCACATGCGCACGAGCCGGTTCGCGGCCGGGCCAACGGCCGGGGGAAGGGGTGTGCAAGAGCGGCCGCCGTGGTCCCCCCGAAGGGAATTCGCCGAGCAGTATCTCAGCCGAATTTCCTGCGGGTAGCGGCCCGCCGCGCGAGACGAAGCGGCGTCACTGTCCTGACTTTTGGCCCTCCTGGGGCCACAAGTCCGGACGGTGCGGACCCTCGCGAGCGCGGCCGTCGAACGATCTTCGGTTTCGCCCGCCCGACCCGCGACCGCGGCGACCACGGGGCCGGACCCCAACGCCAGGGCCGCCTTTATTGCGGTCGTCAGACGCCCGCGCCGACGCAACCGCAGCGGACGCCGAACCCACATCAGGCCGCTAGTCGATAAGACGCTTCTCCATCAGGCGCACGGCCAGACGCCACAATGCGAGCGCGAACACGAGCAGGGCGGCCACCCGGAGCAGGTCGGTCAGCTCGAACCCGAATGCGGCGTGGCGAACGAGCTCCACCAAGTGGTGCAGCGGGTTCAGGTTCGCGGCGGCCTGCAGGCCCTCGGGGAGCTCGTCGATCGGGAAGAACGTGCCTGCGACCAGGAAGAGCGGCGTCACCACGAGCGTGGTCACGTAGCTGAACTGGTCGATCTTCGAGACGCTGGCGGCCGTGGCCACGCCGAACCCGGCGAACCCGAAAGCGGTGATGAAGCAGAACAGCGGCACCAGCAGCATGCCGGGCGACGGGTCGAGGCCGAAGAACATCGAGACGATCAGCGGAAAGCAGCCGTAGACGCCCGCGCGGATGCTGATCCAGAGGATCTCGGCGGTCACGAGCTCCTCCACGTCGACGGGCGCGGCGAGGATGGCGTCGTAGGTGCGCTGGAAGCGCTCCTTCACGAAGCTGCCGAACATCGCGGGAAGCGCGCTCGAGAAGATCACCGCGGTGGCCACCATGCCGGTGCCGACGAACTCCACGTACTCGAGCCCGTCCACGCGGTCCACGATCGTCGCGCCCAGCCCGAGCCCGAACGCGACCAGGTAGATCACCGGCTCGAGCACGCTCGAGAACGTGGTGGACTTCCAGTAGCTCCGGAAGTTCGCGACCTCGCGGCTCATCACCCCGGTGATCGCGGCGGGCTCGAGCCGCCTCACTCGGCCTCCTCCCCGGTCAGCAGGACGAAGACGTCCTCGAGCGACGCCGCGCGCCGGATCGCCTCGGGCGGGATGGCGCCGTTCGCGGCCCGCTCTGCTCCCACGATCGCGATCGCCGGTCCCGCCGGGCGGACACGCAGCCCCTGCGACTCCGCGGTCGCGCGCACCTCGGCCAGCCGGGCCGGCGGGGCGTAGACCTCGGCAGTTTCGCGGCCCGCGTGCTGGGCGATCAGCTCCGACGGGCGCCCGCGCGCCACGATCTTGCCGTGGGCCATCACCGCGACCTCGTCCGCCAGGCGCTGAGCCTCCTCGATGTAGTGCGTCGACATCAGGATGGTGGTCCCCTCGGAGCGCAGCCCGTCGATCAGGGACCACAGCTCGGTCCGGATCTGGGGGTCGAGCCCCACGGTGGGCTCGTCGAGCAGGATCAGCGGCGGGCGGTGCACCAGGCCGCGGGCCAGCAGCAGCCGGCGCCGCATGCCCCCGGAGAGCTTGTCGACCTCGTCGGTGCGCCGTCCGGTCAGGCGCGCGAGCTCGAGGCCGCGATCAACCGCGGCGCGCACGTCCTTGACGCGGTACAGCCGCGCGAACACCGCGAGGTTGTCCTGCACCGAGACGTCCACGTCGAGGTTGTCGAGCTGCGGCACCACCCCCATCAGGGCACGCGCCTCCTTCGACTGCTTCGGCAGCTCGTGTTCGAGCACGCGGATCTCGCCCTCGTCGGCGATCGCCTGGCCCGTGAGCAGGCGCATGGTGGTCGACTTGCCGGCGCCGTTCGGCCCGAGAAGCCCGAGGCAGATGCCGGCGGGGACGTCGAGGTCGAGACCGTCGACGGCGGTGATGGGGCCGAAGCGCTTGACGACTCCGCGCAGTTGGATGGCCGGCTCGCTCACGCCTCTCGACATTACGCGACGGACCGCGGGCGGGCTTGGATGGAGTTGACCGTAGGATCCGGGTCCCGTGCGCGCCGTCCAGATCACCGAGCTCAGCGGCCCGCGCTCGGCGCTTGCGATCGCCGACCTGCCCGAACCCGAGCCCTCTCACATGCTCACCCCCGGCAGCGGCGTGCTGGTCGACGTGCACGCCGCCGGGGTCTCCTTCCCCGAGCTGCTTCAGACGCGCGGCCAATACCAGGTCAAGCCGCCGCTTCCGTTCGTTCCCGGCAGCGAGGTGGGCGGGACAGTGCGCAGCGCGCCGGACGGCGCGGGGGTGTCCGAGGGCGACCGCGTGGCGGCCTTCTGCATGCTGGGCGGCTTCGCCGAGGTGGCTGTGGCGCCCGAGTTCCTCACCTTCCCGCTGTCGAGCGAACTCGACTTCGCACAGGGCGCCGGCCTGATCCTCAACTACCACACGGCCTACTTCGCGCTGGTGCTGCGGGGCCGGCTCGCCGAGGGCGAGAGCGTGCTGGTGCACGGCGCGGCCGGCGGTGTGGGCACCGCCGCGCTGCAGGTTGCCAAGGGGCTCGGCGCGCGCGCGATCGCGGTGGTGTCGAGCGACGAGAAGCAGCGGGTGGCGCGCGCTGCGGGCGCGGACGAGGTGGTCCGGTCCGACGGACCCTGGAAGGACGAGGCCAAGGAGTGGTCGGGCGGCGGCGTGGACGTGGTGATCGACCCGGTCGGGGGCGACCGCTTCACCGACAGCCTGCGCTCGCTGGCCGAGGGCGGGCGCTGCGTGGTGGTGGGCTTCACAGCCGGCTCGATCCCGGAGGTGCGGGTGAACCGCCTCCTGCTCAACAACATCGAGGTGGTGGGCGCCGGCTGGGGCGCCTACGTGATGGGCAAGCCCAACGTGAACCGCGAGATCGGCGCGGCCGTGAACCGGCTGGTTGACGAGGGGGCCGTGAGGCCGATCGTGGGCGCCCGCCTCCCGCTCGACAAGGCCGCCGACGCGCTGGAGCTGCTGGAAGGCCGCGGGGCGACCGGCAAGGTCGTGCTGGAAGTGCAAAGTGGCCAGACCCCTTGAGCCCGCACTGAAAGGTGGCGCGGTCAGGAGGGGGCAGGCCCCCGGAAGCGAGGCCCGATAGGTTTGTTGACCTATAGGCAACTAACTTGCCCCGCCTCCGTCCGGCCCCCTGTCACTGCCGTCGTACCGGCGCCCGAGCGGCCGGGGCGCCGCCGGCCGGCGTGCCGCGCAGCCTCAGCTACACGCGCGACGCGGCCCGCAGCGGCGCGGGGCCGCTCTCCCGCTGGTGCTGGCGCTCCGGCGCGATCGTGACCACGTTGCGGGCCAGGCCCACCTTCTCGAGGCCCTTGATCACCAGCGCCGACGGGTCGAGCGCCCGCTCCCAGCGGCGCAGGCCGTGGGACGCCGAGCGGGGGAACGCGTGGTGGTTGTGGTGCCACGCCTCGCCCAGCGACGGCAGCGCCAGCCAGGCCACGTTCGTCGACTCGTCGTCGGTCTCGAACCGCCGCGTGCCGAGGAAGTGGCAGACCGAGTTGACGCTCCAGGTGATGTGGTGGACGAGGAAGATCCGCACGAGCCCGCCCCACAGCAGGCCGGTGGCGGCTCCGGCGAGCGTCCCTCCGGTGAGCGCCCATCCCGCGAGCGCGGGGATGGCGAGGCTCAGCAGCACGAACAGGGGAAAGCGGCGGTTGATCAGCCGCATGCCGCGGTCCTCGTAGAGGTCGCGCGCGTACTTCCGGGTGCTGGCCTGCCCCTGGGTCGAGAGGAGCCAGCCGGCGTGGGCGTGCCATAGCCCGCGCAGCACCCCGGCCACGCCGTCGCCGTGGCCGACGTGGGGGCTGTGCGGGTCGCCCTCCTCGTCGGCGTGCGCGTGGTGCTTTCGGTGGTCGGCCACCCAGGCCATCACCGGACCCTGGACGGCCATCGACCCGAGCACCGCGAATCCGTACTCGAGCGCCTTCGGCGCCTGGAAGGAGCGATGCGTCAGCATCCGGTGGAAGCCGACCGTCACCCCGAGACCCGTCACCAGGTACATCACACCGAGGATCGCCAGGTCCGTGGCTGACACCGCGCTGTTCCAGAGCAGGACGATCGCGGCGATGGTGGCCAGGAACGGCACGACTACGGCGAGGAGGTTGACGCGCTGCTCGAGTCGGGTCATGGCCTGATTGTTCCCGTGTCCGAGCCAAACAAATAGGCTATCCGCGGCATTCTGCGTATGAGTCTTTACTCACTCAGATGACAACTTCGGTCCAACCCGGCCCCTGGCAGGCGCTTCCGCCGAGCGTGGCCGACGTGATCGAGCCCGAGCTCGACGCCATCAGCGAGGAGATCATGGCCACGATCGCGCGCGAGGTGCCCGCCTACGCGCGCCCCTTCGAGGGCTCGTTCGGGCGCGGCGTGCAGACCGGCGTGACCGAGGCGCTGCGCCAGTTCCTTGCGCTGATCCGGAGCCCGTCCGGTGCGCGCGGGCCCGGTCGCGAGGTCTATGTGGCGCTCGGCCGCGGCGAGCTGCGGCAGGGCCGCACGCTCGACTCGCTCCAGTCGGCCTACCGCGTGGGAGCCCGGGTGGCCTGGCGGCGCATCGCGGAGGCCGCGCGCCGGGCGGGACTCGACCCCGAGACGATCAGCCTGCTGGCCGAATCGATCTTCGCGTACATCGAGGAGATCTCGGCCGACTCGGTGGAGGGCTACGCCGAGGCGCGCTCACTGGTCGAGGACGAGCGTCGGCGCCGCCGGCGAGAGCTCGCCGCGCTGCTCCTGCGTGACCCGCCCGCCGAGGAGACCGACCTTCGCGCCGTGGCCGCGGGCGCCGGCTGGCGGCTGCCCCGCACCGCGGCGGCGCTGGCCGTGGCCGAGGAGGATCTCGACCGGCTGGCGGCGCGCCTGCCGCCGGATGCTCTGGCGGCGGAGGTGGACGGGGTGGGCTGCGCCGTGCTGCCGGATTCGGAGGGCCCCGGCCGGGCCGCGCAGATCGACCGCACGCTGGCGGACCGCCGCGCCGTGCGCGGCCCCGCGGTGCTCGGGCCGGCCGGGCCGCTCCGCGCGCTGTCCACGTCGTGGTCGCTTGCCCGGGCCATGCTGCGCGCGATCCAGGCGGGCGCCGTCGAGCCCGACGCCCGCGCGGTGCGCGCGGACGATGCGCTCGGCCAGCTGCTCCTGTTCGAGAACCGCCCGCTGATCGACCGCATCGCGGCCCGCAGGCTGGCTCCACTGAGCGACCTCACGCCGAAGGCGCGGCTGCGCATGGAGCAGACTGCGCTGGCCTACGTCCGCGAGCGCGGCAACGCCGCGGCGATGGCCCGGGCGCTCGACGTGCACCCGCAGACGGCGCGCTACCGGCTCGCTCGGCTGCGCGAGCTGCTGGGAAGCGAGCTCGACGACCCCGACGCCCGCTTCGAGCTCGAGCTGGCGCTCCGAGGCCGGCCGCCCCGCTCGTAGCGGATGAGCTCCTCGCGGCCGCTGCCGCCCGAGATGTCCAGGGCCAGCACGAGCCCCACGCCCCGCGCGTAGAACTTGAACTCGAGCGTCCTCGGCCGGAGCGGGTTCCAGTCCCTCGTCGTAACGACGCGCCTGAAGTGCCCGGCCGGCACCTCGGCCTGGTCGTCGACGCTCAGCACGCGGGCGCGGTCCTCGGCTTCGCCGGGGAAGTTCTCCTGGCGGTAGCTCCGCCCGGGGCGCGGCCGGGCGAGCATCACGATGCCCGCCGTGGCGCCGGCCACCCCTGCCTCCCAGGAGCCCTCCTTGGAGACCGGCCTGCCGTCCTCGTACTCCGTGGTGTCCTCGCCGAGATACCAGACGTTGCCGGCGCGGTCCTGGGCGTACCAGTCGTAGGTGTCCTCGACGAGCCGGCCGCGCTCCGTGACGGTGTCACGCACGACGCGGGCCGTGACCCCGGTCGCGACGCGCTTGGTGCGCCGTGTGACCCGGACCACGACCCGCTGCACTGTGCCGTCGGCCTCGGTCTCGCGGTAGACCCAGCGACTGCCGGGCCGCATCGGCAGGTACGGGTTGTCGATGCGGGTGGTGAAGTCGCCCGGCCCCAGGAGGGCCGCCGCGCAGGCGATCAGCGCCCCGCAGACCATTAGTCCTCGTCGGCGCCGCTCTTCTCGTCGTCACCCTCGGACCCGACGACCTCGAAGCTGCGGTCGAGCTGGACGTCGACCTGGCTTCCGTCGTCGCGAGTGACCTCCACCTCGTAGTAGCTCTCCTCGTCGCCGACTTCGGTATCGGTGACCTTGCCCCCGCCGGTGCGTTCGAGCGCAGCCGCGCTTGCCCGGTCGAGCGCCGAGCCGCCGATTGGCCGCTCGCTCCCGTCGTCGTCGCCGCCTGCCGCCCCCGCGATCGCCACCCCGCCCACGGCGAGCGCGGCGATGACGGATCCTGTGATGAGTCCCAATTTGAGTTTGTGGTTCATGGGATCGACCGTAGGCCTCCTGGCTGAGATGTCCCTGAGGGGAGTGACAGCCGCACCGTCGTCGGGTCCACGATCTCCGCGCGGCCGCCATGCGCCTCCGCGATCGCACGCACGATAGCGAGGCCGAGCCCGGTCCCGCCGCGGGTGCGGGCGGCGTCGCCGCGGGCGAAGCGCTCGAAGGCCCGGCTCGCGAGTTCCGGGGCGAACCCCGGTCCGTTGTCGGCCACCTCGAGCTCCACGGCCCCGTCCGTCGCGCCCCGTCGCGCGCGCAGCACGATCTCTCCCCCTCCGTGGCGGAGCGCGTTGTCCACGAGGTTGCCCAGTGCCTGCCGCAGGCGGAACTCGTCCGCCTCGAGCCGCAGGCCGTCGCCCCCGTCCACCCGCAGGCCGCGCCCGTGCTCGCGGGCCCGGTCGCCGAACCGGGCGCGCACGCCCTCGAGCAGGGGCCCGACCTCCACCGTCTCGCGCCGCATCGGCAGCTCTCCCTCGGCCGCGCGCGCCACGACGAGCAGATCCTCGGCCAGCTGCGCGAGGTGGTCGCACTCCTCGAGCGCCGCCACCAGCGCCTCGCGTACCTGCTCGTCATGGCCGCCGGCCCGCAGGGCGGCGTCGAGCTCCGCCCGGATCACCGCGACCGGTGTGCGCAGCTCGTGGCTAGCGTCGGCCACGAAGCGCCGCTCGCTCTCGAACGACCGGCGCAGGCGGTCGAGCATCTCGTTGAGCGTCTCGCCGAGCCGGCGCACCTCGTCGTGGGCGGCGGGCAGCGGCAGCCGCTCGCCGTCGTGCGCCAGGGAGACCTCGCCCGCCCGGCGGCGCATCGCCTCGACCGGGCGCAGGCCGGCGCTCGCGAGGAGGTACCCGACCAGCGACGCCAGGAGGACGGCGATCGGCCCGCCGATCGCGAACGACGCGGCGAGTCCGGCCAGCGTCTCGTCCCGGTCGTCGAGCGATTGGCCGACGGCGTAGACCGCTAGCTCGGTGGCGGAGCCCGCGGCGTCCCCGGCCGCCCCGGCCTCCGCCGTGACCGGGCCGGCCAGTATTCGGGCGGTTCCCTCGACTCCCGCGACGTCGCGCTCGACCATCACGGTGCCGCCGGCCGCCGCGCGGGCCACCTCGGCTCCGGTCAGGGCCGCGCCGCTCGCGCCGCCAACCGCGCCCGCGACCTCGCCGGACCGGGTCATCACCTGCGCGAAGCCCTCCTCCGCGTCCTCGGCGGCGCCCGCCGCCGCATCACCGGAGCGTGCCACCGCGGTGGCGCGCGCCTCGAGGCCGGCGTCCACGCTCTCGTTCAGATCGTCCTTCAACCGCAGGTAGACGAACAGCCCAGCCGCCGCCAGCACCAAAACCATCGCCAGTGCGAAGGCGGCGGTCAGCCGGGCCCGGATCGGCAGCCGGCTCACATGCCGCCGTCCTTGCGCAGGCGATAGCCCATCCCGCGCACGGTCTCGAGGGAGGTCACCCCGAACGGCCGGTCGATCTTCTCGCGCAGGTAGCGGACGTAGACCTCGACGACGTTCGAGCGCTGCTCATAGCCGAGGTCCCACGCCGCCTCGAGGAGTTGCGGCTGCGTCAGCACCTGGCCCGGGCGGCGCATGAACGTCTCGAGCAGCGCGAACTCGCGCGCCGACAGGTCGATCTCCCGATCCCCGCGCCAGACCTCCCGCGTCGCCGGGTCCAGGCGCAGGTCGCCGACCTCGAGCACGGCCGGCCGCTCGAGCGGCCCCCGTCGTGCGAGCGCGCGCAGCCGCGCCATCAGCTCGGCCAGGGAGAACGGCTTCGTCAGGTAGTCGTCCGCGCCGCCGTCGAGCCCCCGCACCCTGTCCTCGACCGAGTGGCGGGCGGTGAGCATCAGGACCGGCACCCAGGCGCCGTCGGCCCGCATGCGGCGGACGGTCTCGAATCCGTCCACCTCCGGCATCATCACGTCGAGCACCACCGCGTCGTACTCGGTCGCCCGCACCATGCCGAGCGCCTGCTCGCCCCCGGAGGCCACGTCCACGACCAGGCCCTCGAAGCGCAGGCCGCGGCGGATCGCGGCCGCCAGCTTCGCGTCGTCCTCGACGACGAGCACTCTCACAGGGTCAATGATGAACGCGAAGCTGAGAGGAGTCTGAGAGAACCGGCCCAAAGCTCACGCGCAGCAGCGCCCCGCCACCCGGCGCGTTGGCGGCCTCGGCGGAGCCGCCGTGCGCCTCGGCCGCCTGGCGCACGATCGCGAGGCCGAGTCCCGAGCCCGGCAGCCCGCGCGCGCCGTCGGCCCGGTAGAAGCGCTCGAACACCCGCGGGAGGTCGCCGTCGGCGAAGCCCGGCCCGTGATCGCGAACCGTCAGCGCACCGTCCGATAGCGACAGCTCCACCGGTTCACCGGGAGGGCTCCACTTGAGCGCGTTGTCGACCAGGTTCGACACGGCACGGTGGATGCGCCCGGGGTCTCCCCGGACCAGGGTCGGCTCGGTCCTCACTCGGAGCTCCGTGCCGTTTCCCGCGCGCGCACGCGCGCGTTCCGCCACGGCGTCCACGATCTCGTCCAGGCGCACCTCGCCGGTCATCTCGCCCGCCGCGGCGCCCCGCGCGAGCTCCACGACGTCGGCCACGAGGGCCGTGAGCTCGTCGAGCTCGGCAACCACGTCCGCGTGCAGCGCCTCGCGTTCGTGGGCGGGCAGGCGCTCCGCCTCGCCCAGGGTCTGGATGTTGGCGCGTAGGCTGGCGATCGGCGTGCGCAACTCATGGCTGGCGTCGGCGACGAGCTGGCGCTGTGCCTCGACCGAGCGCTCGAGCGCGTCGAGCGTGGAGTTGAAGCTGCGGGCGAGCCGGGCGAGCTCCTCCCCTCCACCCACCTCCATCCGCTCCGACGGATCGGGATCGGCGGCGAGCTGCTCGGTCCGCCGCGTGAACCGGTCGATCGGCGCCAGCGCCGTGCGTGCCACGAGCGCGCCGAGCCCGGCGCCCAGCGCCACGCCGCCCGCGCCCACGAACACGAGGACGAGCAGGACGCGGTCGAGCTGGCGGTCGACCTCGTCGAGCGGCCTGGCCACCTGGAGGGCGCCGGCGCGCGGGAGCGCCTCGGTGAGGACACGCAGGTGGACTCCGTCGACGGTCATGTCGGTGAGGTAGCTGCCCCAGCCCTGCGTGGCGATCTCGCGGGCCCGCGCCTCCACCGGGAGCTGCCCCTCTCCGCCGGGCCGGCTCAGCGCCCGGCCGTCCGGCAGCACGAGCTGCACGTAGCCCTCGGGGCCGCCGAAGGGCGCGGGCCTGGGGCGCGGCAGGCCGGGCGGCCCCTCCGGACCCCCGATCGGGGGGGCATCCGGCCCGCGGAACTCGACCACCGCCTCGGTCCGCTCCCGAAGCGACTCGTCCACCTCGCCGCGCAGCTGGCCTCGTACACCCAGGTACACGGCCGCGGCCACGCCTATCACCGCGAGCGCCACGGCCAGCCCTGCCGCTGCCGCGATGCGGGCGCGCAGCGTCACGGCTCGCGCAGCACGTAGCCCACCCCGCGCACCGTGTGCACGAGCGGTCGCGCCCCGATCGACTCTAGTTTGCGGCGCAGATAGCCCACGTACACCCGCAGCGCGTTGGAGGCCGGCCCGAAGTCGTAGCCCCACACCCGCTCGTAGATCAGCGCGTGCGGCAGGACCCGGCGCGGGTTGAGCATCAGCAGCTCGAGCAGCAGGTACTCCGTGCGGGTCAGCTCGGCGAAGCGCTCGCCCGCCGCCACGCCGTGGCGCGCGCTGTCGAGCCGCAGCTCTTCGAAGGCCGGGGCCTCGGGGTCGGCGGCGCCCGAGCTGCGGCGGAGCAGGGCTCGCAGGCGAGCCTTGAGCTCGCCCACGTCGAAGGGCTTGACGAGGTAGTCGTCGGCCCCCGCGTCCAGGCCGTCGATCCGGTCGCCGACCGCGTCGCGAGCGGTGAGCATGAGGATCGGCACGCGGTTGCCAGACGCGCGCAGCCGCCGCGAGACCTCGAGGCCGTCGATGTCCGGCAGTCCGACGTCGAGCACGACGGCGTCCGGCGCCGCCGCCGCCACCTGCGCGAGCGCGTCCTCGCCGCCACCCGCCTGAAGCGTGTCATAGCCGCCGAGCACGAGCGTGCGCCGCAGGGCGTCCCGCAGCGGGCGGTCGTCGTCCACGATCAGGATCCTCATCGCAGCTCATTGTGCCCGGCCGCCGCCCGCTCCTTCGGCGATTCCTACGCGGCTCTTATGGTGCTCCTACGAACGCCGGAGAGTGTCGCCCCCATGAACACTCCAAAGGCAGCAACAGCAGCGGCCCTTGCCGGGGCGGTGGCGATCGCGTCAGCCGCCTACGGGATCGGGACACAGACCGGGGACGGCACCGCCGAGGCGGCGCGCGACGGCAACGCGCGGGGCGAGCCGACGTTCTTCCTGCGCTTCGACGGCCTCGCGGACGAGCTCGGCGTCGACCCGGACGAGCTCGAGGAGGCGATGATGGACTTCCACGAGCAGGAGAGGGGCGAGATTCGCGATTCGTTCGCAAGCGCCCTCGCGGAGGCCCTCGGCAAGCCGGTCGACGAGGTGCGAGCGGCGCTCGACGAGGTCCGGCCCGGCGAGGGCATGCGCCCCGGGTGCGCTCCCCACGTGTCACTGCGCCGGCTCGCCGCCGAGCTCGATGTGACTCGCGGCGAGCTCCGCAAGGCGCTGCGTGAGGCCCGCCCCGGGGTGGACGCCCCCCTCGAGGACCACCACGAGGACCTCGTGACGTTCCTGGCGGACCGCTTCGGTCTGTCGAAGGAGGAGGTCGAGCAGGCGCTGCCTGAGCCGCCCGACCCCGATGAGCGGCCGCGGTTCGCGCCCGGCGGTCCCCCGCCGCTGGGCCACAGCGGCCCGCCGCGGCTTCGGTTCGAGATGCTCCCCGGGTAGTCTGGTCCGCCTGCCCACCACCGAACCACTGCGCCGCGAGCTGGAGCAAGCCGTCCCGGAGCGCCCCTTCGAGGTGGCGTTTTGGGACGGCTCCCGGCTGCCCTCGACCAACGGCGCCGGCCCGGTCTTCGCGGTCCGCTCGCCCGACGCTCTCGCCCACGTCCTGCGTGCCCCGGGCCAGCTCGGGCTCGGGCGCGCCTACGTGTCAGGGGCGCTCGACGTGGACGACGTGGACGCCGCGCTCGAGCTGCTCGACTCCTGGCAGCCGCCACCTATTCACGGGCGCGCGCGGGTGCGCCTGAGCCTCGCCGCGGCGCGCGCCACCGGCCTGCGCCGGCCGCCCCGGGTCCCGGCCGCCGAGCTGCGGCCGCGGGGCAAGCGGCACACCCGCGAGCGCGACGCCCGCGCGGTGCGCCACCACTACGACGTCTCGAACGACTTCTTCGAGCTGTTCCTCGGCGAGGCCATGACCTACAGCTGCGCGATCTTCTCGCGCGGAGCGACCACGCTCGAGGAGGCGCAGGAGGCGAAGCTCGAGCTGGTCTGCGCCAAGCTGGGGCTCCGGCCGGACGAGCGCGTGCTGGACGTGGGCTGCGGCTGGGGCAGCTTCGCGATCCACGCCGCGAGCAACCACGGCGTGCGGGTGCTCGGCATTACGCTGTCCGAGCCGCAGGCGGCGGAGGCCCGCCGGCGGGTGGCCGAGCGCGGGCTCGACGACCGCGTGGAGGTCCGCGTGGCCGACTACCGCGAGCTCAGGGTCGAGCCCTTCGACGCGATCGCCAGCATCGGGATGGTCGAGCATGTCGGCGCGAGCCAGATCGACGTGTACGCCCAGTGCCTGGCGCGGCTGCTGAAGCCGGGCGGCCGCCTGCTGAACCACGGCATCGCGAGGCTGCGCCACGAAGACCCCGAGGCGGGAGCGTTCTCCGAGCGGTACGTGTTCCCCGACGCCGCCCCGCTCCACCTCTCGCGGATCATCTTCGCCCTCGAGCGGGCCGGCTTCGAGGCCGAGCACGTCGAGGGGTTCCGGATGGACTACGCGGAGACGCTGCGCCACTGGGCCCGGCGCCTGGACGACAACCTGGACGAGGCGCTTCGCCTCGCCGGCTCCGAGCGGGTGCGTGTTTGGCGCCTGTACCTGAGGGCCGCCCGGCGCGGCTTTGAGTCCGGCTTCACGTCCGTCTACCAGGTCCGGGCGACGCGGCCCCCACAAGGTCCACCAGCGGCTGCACCCGCGGCCGGATCGGGCGGCTCAGCACCACGTAGCTCGTAGAGCGGCGGATCGCGTCGGTGGCCAGGAGGCTGTTCACGATCGCCTGTAGGTGCTCGGTGTCGCGGGCGGCGATGCGGCAGATCAGGTCCTGCGGACCGCTCACCGCGTCCACCTCGAGCACCTCGGGCGTCTCCTCGAGCCTGCGCACGGCCTCGGCCAGCCGGCCCTGGGTGAGCTCGAGCATCACGAACGCCTGGATCGAGTGGCCGAGCTCGGCCGGGTCGATCTCCGGCCCGTAGCCGGTGACCACCCCGCGCTGCTCGAGCTTGCCCAGCCGGGCCTGAACGGTGCCGCGCGCGACGCCCAGACGGCGGGAGATCTCGAGCAGTCCCAGCCGCGGGTTCTCGCGCAGCTCGGCTATCAATCGTGAGTCGAGATCGTCGATCGGACTGGTCAAAGTGATCAGAATCTAGCGGGTCGAGAACGCCCGAAGTGGTCATTCTGCATGCTCTGGCTGGTCACAGTTGTAGGCGTCGGCCTCTTCTGCTGCACTAGCAGGCATGTTCGAGGAAGCGCAGCTCTACTCCCCAGTGACCGCCGACGGCGACGAGGTGACGGTCCACCTGGCGCACGACCACCCCGGCGCCAACGATCCGGACTACCGCGCCCGCCGCAACGAGATCGCCGCGCTGGCGCTCGCCTGGGAGCCAGGCACGCCGGTGCCTGACGTCCGCTACACCGAGGACGAGCAGAACGTGTGGCGCACCGTATGCCGCGAGCTCGCCCCCAAGCACGAGCGCCTCGCCATCCGGGAGTTCGTCGAGGCCAAGCAGGCGCTCGACCTCCCCACGGGCGAGGTGCCGAGCCTCGACCTGGTCAGCGAGCGGCTGCGCCCGATCACGGGCTTCGGCTACCTGCCCGCGGCCGGCCTCGTCCCGCTGCGCGAGTTCTACGGCTCGCTGTCCGATCGCCGCTTCCACTCGACCCAGTACGTGCGCCACCCGGCGATGCCTCTCTACACGCCCGAGCCGGACATCATCCACGAGGTCATCGGCCACGGGCACCTGCTCGCCACACCCACGTTCTCCGAGCTCCACCGCCTGACGGGCGAGGCCACCCACCGCCTCCAGGACGAGGAGAACCTCCGCTTCCTCTCCCGCGTGTTCTGGTTCACGATCGAGTTCGGCGTGGTGGTCGAGGACGGCGAGTTGCGCGCCTACGGCGCCGGCATCCTGTCCTCCTACGGCGAGATCGACGAGTTCCGCGACATGGAGCTCCGGCCGATCGACATCGCCGAGATGGGCACCGCCGACTACGACATCACCCAATACCAGCCGGTGCTCTATCGCGCCGAGTCGATGGACGAGATCCGAGAGGTGGTGGGCGGCTTCTTCGCCACCTGCACTGACGAGTCCATCGAGGAGCTGAGGGCCGGAGCGCCCGCGCCGGTCGGGTAGATCGCGCCGCGCCGGCCCGCGCCCGATCGCGGCGGTCAAGCGACGGGGCAACCAGAGAGCGCCTGAGGGAGGCGTGGCAAGTTTGTTGCCCATAGGTCAACAAACTTGCCGCGCCTCGACGGTCGGTGTCACAGCCCGGCCCGGGAGGCCGTCAGGAGGGGTGAACGAACCCGAAACCAGGAGCCAGTCATGAAGATCTTCGTAGCCGGCGCAACGGGCGCCCTCGGCAGAGTGCTGGTCCGCCAGCTCGTGGCGGGCGGTCACGACGTCGTCGGCCTCACCCGCACGCCGTCGAAGCAGGATCTCCTCCGCAGCCTGGGCGCCCGGCCCGCGGTCGCGGACGCCCTCGACCCCCACGCGGTGGCGCGTGCCGTCGCCGAGGCGGAGCCCGAGGTGATCGTTCACCAGCTCACCGCGCTGTCCTCGATCGACCTGCGCCATATCGAGCGTGACTTCGCCGAGACCAACCGGCTGCGCACGGAGGGCACCGATCACCTGCTCGCAGCCGGACGCGCTGTCGGCGTGCGGCGCTTCGTCGCGCAGAGCTTCGCCGGCTGGCCTTTCGCCCGCACCGGCGGCGCGGTCAAGGCCGAATTGGACCCGCTCGACCCCACCCCGCCGGCGCCCCTCAGGACGACCCTCGAGGCAATCCGCCATCTGGAGGACGTCGTGACCGGCGCCCGCTGGACCGAGGGCATCGTGCTTCGCTACGGCGGCTTCTACGGCCCCGGCACGTCGTTCAGCGTGCGGCCGGACGGCGAGCACGTCGCTCTGATCCGCAAGCGCAAGTTCCCGGTGGTGGGAAGCGGCGCCGGCGTGTGGTCCTTCATCCACATCGAGGACGCGGCGACCGCCACCGTTGCGGCGATCGAGCACGGCGAGCGCGGCGTCTACAACGTTGTGGACGACGAGCCGGCGCCGGTTTCGGTGTGGCTCCCGGCAGCGGCCGACGTCCTCGGCGCCAAGCCGCCCAGGCGGCTGCCGCGCTGGCTCGGCCGAATCGCGGCCGGGGAGGCGGCGACCGTCATGATGACCGAGGTGCGCGGCGCTTCGAACACGAAGGCAAAGCGCGAGCTCGGCTGGAGCCCCCGCTACCCGAGCTGGCGGCAGGGCTTCGCCCGCGGCCTCGGGTGACGGGATGGCCGACGAGGAACTCCTCGACGAGCTGCGCCCGGGCGCGTTCGCGATCGCGTACCGGATGCTCGGCACCGTGAGCGAGGCGGAGGACCTGGTCCAGGAGGCCCTCCTCCGCCTCCACCGGGCGCAGGCGGAGGGCGAGCGGATCGAGTCGCCGCCCGCGTACGTGTCGACCGTGGTCACGCGGCTCGGGATCGACCAGCTGCGCTCGGCCCGGCGGCGGCGCGAGATGTACGTGGGCGAGTGGCTGCCCGAGCCGGTCCTGACGCGCGACGAGGAAGACCCAGCGCGCCAGGCCGAGATGGCGGACTCGCTCTCGCTCGCTTTCCTCGTGCTCCTCGAGAGCCTCTCCCCCGAGCAGCGCGCGGTCTTCCTGCTGCACGACGTGTTCGACTACCCGTACGACGAGGTCGCGCGCATCGTCGGCAAGAGCGAGGCGAACGCGCGGCAGCTGGCCGCCCGGGCGCGCCGCCACGTGGACGAGCGCCGGCCGCGCTACGAGGCAACGCGTGAGCAGCACGAGAAGCTGGCCGACCGCTTCTTCGCCGCTGTGGGCGAGGGCGACGTGAAGGCCCTCGAGACAATGCTCGCCGAGGACGTGGTGCTGGCCGGCGACGGCGGTGGCAAGGCCCCGGCGCTTGCCCGCGCGCTGCACGGCGCCCGCCGCGTGGCGCGCACGCTCGGCGCATGGGGGCGCCAGGGACAGCGCTTGGTGGGCGTCGGCATGCGCCGGGTGGAGGTGAACGGCCAGCCGGGCGCGATGTTCCTCGACTCCGAGGACAGGTTGATCGCCGTCATGGCCCTCGACATCGTGGACGACCGGGTGCAGGGCGTGCGCTCGATCGTCAACCCCGACAAGCTGCGGCACATCGGGCCGGTCGCCGACGCCCGCGAGCTGTTACGGCGGTCACGGGCATCACGGGGCCACTCACAGGGGCCGGGCTGATCGGCGGCGTTGCCCTGCTTCCCTTCCGGGACCGCGGCGTCTAAGGTGCGCAAGCCAGATTCGGACTTGCCAGGGTGCTCGAACCGGCTTCCGTGCATACAGAGACCGAGGATTCCTCGCCCGTGGTGGTGGTTACGGGCGAGATCGACATGGCCACGGCGCCGATGCTCGCGAACGAGCTGGCGACCGCCATCGAAGAGGGCGCCGGCCCGGTCGTGCTCGACCTCGTGGACGTGACGTTCTTCGACTCGAGCGGGCTGCGGGTGGCCATCGTCGCCCACCGCGATCTCAACGAGAAGGGCCGCCGGCTGGCGGTGGCGTGCGACCCCGAGGGGCATGTGCGGCGGACGTTCTCCCTGGCCGGACTCGCCGACGTGCTCGACCTTCACCCGAGCCGGGCGGCGGCGCTGGCCGACCTGGCCCGCTGAGGGGCCCCGGTCAGGTCTCCCTGGCGCGCTCGAGCGCGCCGCACAGCGCGTCCAGGTCCGCCTCAGTCGAGCGGTGGCTCGTGATGCACGCACGCAGGGCGGGGCGTCCGGCGAGGCGGGTCACCGAGATCCAGGCCTCGCCCGAGCTCTCCACCGCAGCGGCGATGCGCGTGAGCTCCGCCGCGTCCGCACCGTCGTCGGGCACGAAGCAGACCACCGGGAGGGGGGTCTTGTTGACGACCCGCCAGCCGCTCTCCCCCAGGCGTGCCCGCAGCCGGTCGCCGAGTCGGCAGTCGTGCTCGATCTGGGCCGCGTAACCGGCGCGCCCAACTGCGGCCAGCGACATGAACACCTTCAGCCCGATGAAGCGCCGCGACCACTGCGCGCTGGTGAGGTAGGGCTCGGAGGAGTCGGCGCTCGGCATGTACCCGGCGGCCACGCGGAACGTGGTCGTGAGGTCCCGGGCGTGACGGGTTAGGAAGACGCCCGCGCCCATGGGAGCTGAAAGCCACTTGTGGGCGTCGACCGTCACGGAGTCGGCCAGCTCGATCCCGTCCAGCAGCGGCCGCAGCCGCTCGGACAGGGCGATCGCGCCGGCCCATGCGGCGTCCACGTGGAGGTCGAGGCCGAGCTCCCGGCAGAGGCGGGCCGTCGTGCGCAGCGGGTCCACGATCCCTCCCGCCGTGGTGCCCGCCGTGGCCACGACCAGGAAAGGCCGCCGGCCGGCCGCACGGTCGCGCTCCACCGCCGAGCGGAGCGCCTCTATGTCGAGGGTCAGGTCGCCGGATGCGGCGACGGCACGGACGGCGGACCGCCCGAGGCCGGTCATGCGGGCCGCCTTGACAAACGAGCCGTGCGCCTCGCCCGAGACGTAGAAGGTGGGTCGCCCCTCCACGCCGGCGAGCCCGTGCTCGGCTGCCTCAGGGAAATGCCGCTCGAGGGCGACCAACACACCGGTGAGGTTCGCCTCGGCCCCGCCGCTCGTGAAGCTGCCCGCCGCGCCGGGCAGGCCGAGACGGTCGCCCAGGAACGAGAGCACGTGGCGCTCGATCGCGACGGCGGCCGGCGCGTGGGAGGTCACGGCCAGCTGGGGATTGAAGCCGGCCACAAGCGCGTCGGCGAGGACGCCCGCGAACGTGGGCGCCGGATTGAACAGGCCGAAGTACCGAGGGTGCGAGGTGTGCACGATCCCGTCGCCGAGCAGGTCGCCAGCTGCCTCCACCAGCTCGTCGAGCGGCACGGGGGCGCCGAAGTCGAACCTCTCGAGGCGCCGCTCGAACTCGGCGTAGGGGAGGTCCGGCGCCACGCGTCGGCCACCCAGCCCCTCCAGGTGGCCCTCGAGCAGCTCGGTCAGCTGCGCGTAGGCGCGCCTCCGCCGCTGCGCGTCCGGCAGCAGTGTCGTCTCACGGGCGGCATGGTCCCGGCTCATGGAGCGTCATGCAATCAGCTACGTCGCCTCGGAGTAGGCGGTGTCACCAGTCCTCGTCTCGGCGTCGGGCAGCGCCATCCAGCGCCGGGTGTCGGCGGTGTCGGTCACGCAGCTTTCTTACGATTAGTAAGCAGGGCCTACCGACCGTACCAAACGGTGCCGGTCAGGTTCCCGAGCGGATACTCCTCGCCGCGCATCAGCTGCACGCGCCACGGCTCCAGGCGCAGCGGGGTGAAGATCGGGTTGCGCCACTCGTCCGGTCCGTAGCCGGCGAGGCCCTCGGCCCCCCAGCCGAGCGGCTGCGGCGTCTCGCGGAACACGTCCCAGACCGCCGCCTTCTCCTGATCGTCCTCGACCCAGGACGCGACGCAGTCGACGAACAGGGTGTCGTGCGACGGATTCCAGTAGGAGCAGGCCACGTGCGGGTTGGCGGCGAGATGCCGTGTCTTCAGCGGGGTGCGTCCGGTGAGCGCCCACCCCAGCGGGCGGCCATCGCGGATGACGAAGACCGGGTGCAGCATCCGGTTGCGCGGGCGCCCGTCCTCGCCGACGGTCGTCACCGTGCAGAAGACGGTCTCGCGCACGATGCGGAGGAAGTCCTCCTCCAGCTGGGCGAATGATGCGCCCTCGGGGGTCACCGGTGGCGAGTATCCCTCACTTCCGTCGGCGGGCAATGCGAACATCAGTTCGTGCCGGCCGAGGCCACGATCCTTCACGCGGACCTCGACGCGTTCTACGCCTCGGTCGAGCAGCGCGATGACCCGCGCTTGCGCGGCCGCCCCGTCATCGTCGGGATGGGAGTGGTGCTCGCGGCGAGCTACGAGGCCAAGGGGGCGGGCGTGCGCACCGCCATGGGCGGCGGGCGGGCGCGGCGGCTGTGCCCCGACGCGGTCGTCGTGAGGCCGCGGATGTCGGTCTACTCGGAGGCGAGCAAGGCGGTTTTCGAGATCTTCGAGCAGACCACGCCGGCGGTGGAGGGGCTCTCGATCGACGAGGCGTTCCTTGACGTCCGCGGCATGCGGCGCATCGCGGGAACGCCCCTGGAGATGGCGGAGCGGCTGCGGCGCGAGGTGCGCGAGAAGGTCGGCCTAGCCGTGACCGTCGGGGTCGCCAGGACCAAGTTCCTCGCCAAGGTGGCGAGCGGGGTCGCGAAGCCCGACGGCCTCCTGATCGTTCCCCCGGCCGGTGAGCTCGCCTTCCTCCACCCCCTCCCCATCGAGCGCCTCTGGGGCGTCGGGCCCGTCACCTCCCGGAAGCTCCGCGCCCTCGGCCTCGAGACGGTGGGCCAGGTCGCCGAGCTCAAGGAGACGGCGCTCATGGAGCTGCTGGGGAAAGGGGCCGGCCGGCACCTTCATGCCCTCGCCCACAACCGCGACCCGCGCCGGGTGCGCCGCCGGCGGCGGCGCTCGATGGGGTCGCAGCACGCCCTGGGTAGGCGCTCCCCGAAGTCGCCGGAGGCGCTCGACACGGTGCTCGTCGGGCTGGTCGACCGCATCGGCCAGCGACTCCGGGCGGCCCGGCGTGTCTGCCGGACCGTGGTGCTGAGGCTGCGCTTCGACGACTTCTCGCGCGCGACAAGATCGCACACGTTGACCGAGGCCACCGCACAGACGCAGACGATTCTCGCGACGGCACGGGAGCTGCTTGCCGTGGCCCTGCCGCTGATCGAGGAGCAGGGCGTGACGCTGGTCGGCATCGCGCTGACGAACCTGGAGGACGACGGCGCCGTGCAGCTCGCGCTGCCGTTGGAGCGCCGGCCGGTTACCGCGCTCGACGCCACGATCGACGCGGTGCGCGACCGGTTCGGCACCGACTCGATCACCCGCGGGGTGCTGCTCGGACGCGACCGAGGCGAGTCGGTGCCGCTGCTGCCGGACTGAGCCTGAGCCGAGCCGCGGTTCTACTGGTGCACTACCCGCCTCGCCTCGGTGCGCTCGACCGCTCGCAGCGGCACCACCGAGGCCTCAGCGCGGACAGGCACGGGCTGCGGCGTGACCAGGGGAAGTCGCCGTGCGGTTCTGCTCAACTCGACGAGCCGCAGGACCGCGGGCGACGGGCGCACGATGAACCAGGGCCACTCATGCCTGTCCGAGGCCCGGGCGGCCTCGAGCAGTACACGCAGCCCCGCCGAGTCGATGAAGCTGACGCCCGCGAGATCCACCAGGACGGTCACCCCATCCGTCCTCGCCGCGTCGAGCGGCGAGCGCAGAAGCTCGGCCGTGGAGGAGTCGAACTCGCCCCGTGCCCGAATCACGCAGGCATCCTCGAGAGGCTCGACGGTGACCCTGAGCACGGCGATGGAACGCACGGCGACCTCCGCTCGGTGAAGTGCACCGAAGGTCCGTGGCCCTCGCCCCGTAGAGCGTGCGTCCCTTCTGGCCAACAACCACGCGCCCAGTCGCTTGGCGCCCGGACGGACGCGGCACGATCAGCGTAGCCCATTGCGGTCGGTCTGGCGAGAGCTCGGCCGGGGCGGCGTCAGCGAAGGCCCGCCAGCCGCTTTTCGAGGAAGCGCCGCTCGGCGTCCGAGTGCACGAGCTCGAGCGCCCGGGCATAGGCGGAGCGCGCGTCCTCGATGCGGCCGAGGCGGCGCAACAGGTCCGCGCGCGTGGCGTGCAGGTAGTGGTAGCTGTCGAGGTCGAGCCGCTCCACCAGGCCGAGCGCGCCCTCGAGGTCACCCGCCTCCGCGATCGCGACGGCCTGGTTCAGCTCCACGACCGGCGAGCCGGTCACCCGGGCGAGCTCGCCGTACAGGGCCGCGATCTGCGGCCAGTCCTGCGGCTCGTCCACGTGAAGGGCGGCGATCGCCGCCTGCAGGACGTACGGGCCGCGGCCGCGGAGCGCCAGGGCGCGGTCGAGCGCGGCGCGTCCTGCGGTGATCTGGTCGAGGTCCCAGAGCGAGCGGTCCTGGTCGGCGAGCAGGACCACGGTGCCGTCGGCAAAGCGGGCGTCGCGGCGGGCGTCGGTCACCAGCATCAGGGCGAGCAGGCCATGTACCTCGGGCTCGTCGGGCATCAGGTCGGCGAGCACGCGCCCGAGCCGGATCGCCTCGGCAGCGAGGTCCCCGCGCCCGCCATAGCCCTCGTTGAAGATCAGGTACACGACCGTGAGCACCGCGGCGAGGCGGTCGGGGAGCAGATGCGCCGGCGGCACCCTGAACGGAATGCCCGCGACGGCGATCTTTCGCGTCGCGCGGACGAGCCGCTTGGCCATGGTCGGCTTGGGCACGAGGAACGCGCGGGCGATCTCCTCCGTCGTCAGGCCGCCGAGCGCCCGTAGCGTGAGAGCCACCTGGGCCTCCAGCGAGAGCGCGGGGTGGCAGCAGGTGAAGACGAGCTCGAGGCGCTCGTCGGGGATAGCGGTCTCGTCGATCTCGTGCTCCAAGGGCTCGGGGACCTCGAGCAGGCGGGTCTTCTCGAGGAGCGTGCGCTCGCGGCGAACGCGGTCGATCGCGCGGTTGCGCGCCGTGGTCGTCAGCCAGGCGCGCGGATGCGCGGGCGTCCCGTCGCGGGGCCAGCGCTCCGCGGCGATCGCGAAGGCCTCCTGAGCGGCCTCCTCGGCGAGGTCGAAGTCGCCGAGGAAGCCGATCAGGCCGGCGAGAACGCGGCCCCACTCGTCTCGGAAGGCCTGCTCGAGGATCGCTACCACTCCGCGATCGGGCGCACCTCCACGGCACCGCCCAGCCGGGCCGCCGGCACGCGCGAAGCCAGCTCGATCGCGGCGTCGAGGTCGTCGGCCTCGAGCACGAGGAAGCCGCCGAGGGCCTCCTTGACGGCCACGAACGGTCCGTCCGTGGTGAGCGTCCGGCCGTCCTCCACGCGGACTGTGGTGGCGGTCTCCGGGGCCTGCATCTGGACGCCGGGCGTGACGCCGGGGGTCTGGTTGATCTCCTGGTAGGCCCGCGCGATCTCGCTGCGCTCGTCCTCAGACAGGCGCCCCCACGCGTCCTGGTCGTAAGGGGTGGGCGCGTCGCCCTGTTGAATCAGCAGCAGGTACTTCATGACTACCTCCTTCTTGGGTAATGGTCGCGTACGAGACGAACGGCGGACCGAGAAATGGACACCCCGGGACGAAATTCATCGATGGCCGATCGGATCGCCTCGACTCCGGTCCGGTATCCGTTCAGCTTCGTGGTCGCCGGTGACAGCGGCGCATGGCCCGATCCCACCGCCGACGCCATATTCACCCAGCTCCTGAGCCAGGTCGCGAGGATCGAGCCCGCGCCGGTGTTCTTCGCGAACCTGGGCGACTTCGCGGGGCCCGGGACGCCGGACCGGCATCAGGACTACGTTCGGCTCGTCGACGGGCTGCCGGTCCCGAACATCTGCATCGTCGGCAACCACGACCTCGACGACGTGAGCGGCCCGGACGCGTGGTCACGGGTCCACGGACCGATGAACTTCGACTTCGCCTACGGGCACACGCACTTCGTCGCCGTCAACGGCGCGCCGGGAGAGGTTGGCGAGGTGGACATTCCCGTGGACGGCGAGGTGGAGGGCCCGCGCGAGGAGGCGCTGAGGTTCCTCGAGCGCAGCCTGGAGGCGGCGGACGCGCCGAACCGCGTGGTCCTCATGCACATGCCCCCGCATCTCGACGGTCGCTTCGACCCTCACCCGGAGTGGGGCTTCCAGCGCCACGAGGCCGAGTTCCTCGCGCTTCTCCGCCGCCACGGCGTCGGCCTGGTCTGCTGCGCCCACGGACTGGCCTACGACCACCACGTGCGAGACGGGATCCACTTCGTCATGTCAGGTGGTGGCGGCACGGGCCTCTGCTCGGACTTCCGTGGCATCTGTGCGCAAGGCCGGGGGCGTCCGGCGGATCGAGGCAGCCTCTTCCACGCCGTGCAGCTCACGGTCACGGCCGAGGGCTCGGTGAGCGGGAAGGTGCTGCAGGCGTTCGAGCCGGATCCGGACCGCGCGCGCCTCAGCTTCGGCGATTAAAGGCTTGATGTGGGTTCGGCGTCCGTTGACGTAGCGTCGGCGCGGGCGTGACGACGGCAATGAAGGCGGCGCTCCGCGGGCGGGGGGGCCGAAGATTGTTCGAGCGCCGCGCTCGGGAAGGTCCGCACGGCGGCCGCTCTTGCACACCCCTTCCCCCGCCCAGCCGTTGGCCCGGCGCCATCTAGATGAATTCAGCCGTCTAGAGCGGCGGCACGTTCTGGTTGCGCCGCAGGACGTTGTCCGGGTCGTAGCGGCGCTTCAGCGCCCGCAGGCGCCCGAACGCCTCGTCGCCGAATGCGGCCCGCACGCGCTCGATGGGCTCGTCGGCCTGCATGTAGTTGACGTAGCCGCCGCTCACCGACCAGGGCTCGATGGCCGCGGTCGTCTCGCGCGCCCAGGCGATGTAGGGCTCGTCGAGAGTGGGGTCCCGCCAGCTCGCCATGGCGCTGACGTTGAACGCGGCGCGGCGAAATCCGAGAGCCCCGCCGTCCGCGTCGCCGTCCTTTGGCGCGCCGTGCAGGGACTCGAACAGGATCTGGCCGGGCGGCCGCCCCAGCGCGGCCATGCGGCGCAGCAGGTCGTCGATCAGCTCGTCCGGCAGCTCGCGCACGAAGCTGCTCTTCCAGTAGTTGCGGTCCTCGCCGTAGGGCGGGTTGAACACGTGCTGCTGGGCGATGAACGAGTGCGTCGCCACGCCGTCCTCGACGAGCCCCGGCGCCGAACGCAGGGTGCGGAGCTCCTCGGGGTCGCCGGCCGAGCCGGTGTAGCAGGGCGAGAGGATTAGGACCGGCCGCATCGACTCGTCGACCGCCAGGAGCGCGCCCACACTGAGGTCCCGCGGACCCTCCGCAGCCACGTCGCGAAAGCGGCGAAGGGCCTCCGAGACGCCGTCACCGGCGTACACCAGGCGGCCGCCGACGACCCGCTCGAGCGGATGCAGGCGGAATTCGAGCCGCGTGGCCACGCCGAAATTGCCGCCCCCGCCGCGAAGCGCCCAGAGCAGCTCGCCGTCGCGGTCCGAGCCCGCCCGGACCATGCTCCCGTCCGGGGTCACGACCTCGGCGCCGAGCAGGTTGTCGCACGTCAGTCCGTGCTGGGCGGTCAGGTGGCCGATCCCGCCGCCGAACGTGAGGCCGGCCACACCCGTGGAACCCACCACGCCACCCGGGGTGACGAGGCCGAAGGCCTGTGTGGCCGCGTCGAAATCGAGCCAGGTGGCGCCGCCCTCGGACCGGGCGGTCCGCGCCTCGCCATCCACGTCGACGCGACGCATCAGCGACAGGTCGATCACGAGCCCGCCGTCGAGCACGCAGTGCCCGGCAGGGTTGTGGCCGCCGCCTCGAACAGCGACCTCGAGCCCGTGCGTCCGCGCGTACGCGAAGGCAGTTGCCACGTCGCCGGCGCCGAAGCACCGGACGATCACGGCCGGCCGGCGATCGACGAGCGCGTTGAAGCAGCGACGCGCCCCGTCGTAGCTGGCATCGCCGGGGCCGATCACCGTCCCGGCCACCTCTCCGCGCAACTCGCCAAGGCTCTCGGCAGTGGGGCTGATCGACTTGACCTGTTGGCTCATAGACTCGCCTTCGTACGTGGTCTCAGTCGGGCTCGTAGATCGAGGGATCCATCGCGGCTCACGCGGGCGCCGGCGCCGCACCGCTGCCCGCCAGGCGCTTCAGCCGGCCCCACCGCGACAGCCGCCGCCCACGCCCGCGCCGGTACTCGGTCACCGTGAGCCCGGGCGGGATGCTTGCCTCGAGGTAGAAGACCCGATCCGGGGGGGCGAGAAGTGAGGGGCGCGACGACTTCATGGGACCAGGGTGCCACCCGCCGGGCGGGGCCACCATGGGGTCAGCCCGCATCACGGGGTACGGATTGCCACACCGTTTGGACCGATCGTGAGAGTGCCGCCCCGGCGGGCGGACTAGCCGGCGTAGACGTCCGGGGACTCGGCGAACCGCCGAATGCAGCCGAGCGAGCAGAAGCGGAAGTCCGTGCCGCGGTGACGGATTGTCCCCACCTCACGGCCCGGTTCGACGACCATGCGGCAGACGGGGTCCACATCCGTGTGACCCGGCGTGTCCGCCTCGAGCGTCGCGAGGAACAGCCGCACCGGCGCGGCCACGTTGCGCAGCCGCTGCTCCCCCCTGCTCTCGAGCCTGACGCCTTCGAGATCCCCGGCCGCCTCGCGGACGGCTCCGGTGACGAGCACCTCTCCACCCGCGGCGAGGGCGGCCACGCGGGCGGCGAGGTTGACCGTCGAGCCGAACCAGTCTCCTTCTCTCTCGAGCGCGGGCCCGTGGTGCATGCCCACGCGCACGGTGGGGAAGCCGTGGCCGGCCAGCACTTCGCCGGCGGCCCGGAGGCCGAGCACGAGGGCCGGGGCGGGGTGCGGGTGCCGGACCATCACCGCATCGCCGATCGTCTTGACGAGCTCCCCTCCTTCGGCGCTCACCATCTCACCGACGGCGCCGGCGAAGGCGCGCGCCAGCCTGGCCGCGTCCTCGTCGCCGTGCGCCTCGGTCAGCGCCGTGTAGCCGGCGATGTCGGCGAAGAGGAAGGTGCTCGCCTCGAGGTCGTCGCTTGGGCGCACGCACCGAAGGTACTCACCGATCGCCCCGGCGGGCGCCCGATCAGTTTCCCGCCCGGCGCCGGTCATGTCCCGTGATGAACTCGCTCGAGCAGCTCGTGAATCCACGCGAGAAGTCCGACTTCGCCGCGCTCTTCGAGCGCCACCGCCGCGAGATTCAGGTGCACTGCTACCGGATGCTCGGTTCCCTCGAGGACTCCGAGGATCTCGTCCAGGAGACCTTTCTGCGCGCGTGGCGGGCGCGCGTGAGCTTCCGCCCCGGGGGAAGCTCCTCCTTCCGGGCCTGGCTATACCGGATAGCCACCAACGCGTGCCTCGACGTGCTGCGCAGCAAGCCGCGCCGGATACTGCCTCCGCAGGTGGAGGGCGCGGCGGATCCGGCCGCCGCGCCGGCGCCTCCGGCCGAGCTTCCGTGGCTGCAGCCCTACCCCGACCGGCTGCTGGAGCCGACCTCCCCCGCGGAGGACGAGCCCGGTGCGGTGGTCGTCGCGCGGGAGACCATCGAGCTCGCCTTCATCGCCGCCATCCAGCACCTGCCGCCGAGGCAGCGGGCGGCGTTGATCGTCCGGGACGTGCTCGGGTGGTCGGCGAAGGACGCCGCCTCGCTGCTCGAGGCGAGCGTCGTCTCGGTGAACAGCGCGCTCCAGCGCGCCCGGGCGACGCTTCGGGACCGCCTCGGCGAGCGGCGGACGGAATGGTCGCGCTCGTCGGAGCCGAGCGAGGAGGAGCGGGAGCTGCTGCGGCGCTACGTGGAGGCCCACGAGCGGGCGGACGCCGACGCCCTGGCCGAGCTGCTGCTCGAGGACGCGCGCCTCACGATGCCGCCACACCCGACGTGGTACGACGGGCGCGAAGCGATCGTCGTCGCTTCGCAAAAGGGCTTCGACCCCGAGTTCGGTCACCTGCGAAGCGTCGTCGCCGGCGCCAACAGGCAGCCCGCGGCCGCGCATTACCTGCGACGGCCGGGCGAAAAGGAGCACCACGCGCTGGCGCTGGACGTGCTGCGGATCGAGGGCGGACGGGTCGCCGAGATCACGTCGTTCGTGTCCCCGGAGCTGTTTCCGGCGTTCGGCCTGCCTACGAGGCTCTGACCCGAGCGGTTACTTTTCGGCGGATCCTCGTTGTAACTGGCATGAGAAAACTCGCTGTGAACACGTTCATGTCGCTCGACGGGGTCATGCAGGCCCCCGGCGGTCCCGAGGAAGACCCGACCGGCGGCTTCACCCACGGCGGCTGGGGCGCCAACTACTTCGATGACGAGATGATGGCGCTGGTGGCCGAGAGCGGCCCCTACGAGCTGTTGCTCGGCCGCGGGACCTACGAGATCTTCGCCGCGCACTGGCCCTACGACGAGGGCCCGATCGCCGACCATCTCAACAGCACCCGCAAGCACGTCGCCTCGACGACGCTGAACCAGGTGGACTGGAGCAACTCAACCCTGATCACCGGCGACGTCGCCGAGTACGTCGCGGCGCTAAAGCGCGAGGACGGCCCGGAGATCCAGGTTCACGGCAGTCCGGGGCTCATCCAGACGCTGCTCGAGCACGACCTCATCGACGAGTTCCGCCTGTGGATCTTCCCCTTGGTGCTCGGCGCCGGCAAGCGCTTCTTCGGTGACGGCACGATCCCCGCCGGGCTCGAGCTGGTCGACAGCAAGGTGTCGAAGACCGGTGTCACGATCAACACGTACCGGCGAGCAGGGGACTTCTCCACCGGATCGATGGATTTCGACGAGCCGACCGAGGCCGAGATCGAGCGGCGCCGGCGGCTCGCGGGGCGCTAGCTACGTCGCGGCCGGCACCACGCACAACTCCGGCCGATCCGCGCGGTTCAGCCCCCGCCGCAGGGAGACGAAGGCGATTGAGCCGATGACCAGCGGCAGCCAGAACAGGATCACCCGATAGGCAAGCACTGCGGCGGCGGTGGTCGCGGCGGGGGTCCCGTACACGATCAGCGCGCCGATCAGCCCGCCGTCGATGCCGCCCACGCCGCCCGGCAGCGGCAGGAGGCCGCCGAGCTGCCCGATGAGGTAGCCCATCAGGATCACGGTCAGATCCGGAGAGGCGTCGAAGGCGTGGAAGGTGGCCCACAGAACCGCGTTGTCCCAGGCCCAGTACCCGATGGCCCCGACCAGCAGCAGCGGATCGCGGCTGCGGACCAGCTGGATCGCCTCGCTGGTGCCCTTCACCAGCGCCCCCCGTGTGGAGAAGAGGGCGCGCCTGACCCCCACGGCATCGGGGGGTGGAGGCGGGCCCGGGCCGAACCGCGGCACCACGATGACCACTCCGATCAGCAGCGCGGCTAGGGCCGCCGGCAAGGCGGTCAGCCAGAGCGACAGCTCGGGGCCGACCAGCCCGAGGGCCATCAGCGTCCCGAGCACCGCGACCGCAACGAAGTTCACGGAGCTCTTGATGAGAAAGAACGCCACGGAGCGGCGCGCGATCCGCTCGGCCGACATGCCGCCCTCGTGCAGGATCCAGGCGCCCAGCGCGAGCCCCCCGGCGCCGCTGGCAGGCACGATCGACCCGACCGCCAGCGACGACCACGAGATCTCCCAGCTCGTCCGCCAGGGCATGTGGCGACAGAAGACGGGGCGGAACATCAGGACGTAGGACACGCCGGAAAGGAACTCGAACAGCACGGCGACCGCCAGCCAGGCCGGGTCGGCGCCGGTCAGCTGCTCGCGCACCTGGCCGAGCCCCGGCGCGAGCACCACGATCAGGCCCAGGGCGGTCAGCATCGCCAGCACCGGGATGGCCCGGCGCCCGAGCCGCCGTGGTTGGAACTCGCCGGGCATCTCGACCGGGGCCGGGGGTTCGATCAAGCGCGGGCGGAGCTCTCTGCTCTCGGGGCCGATGGGCGTCCCGTCGGTCATCCGCCTCGATTCAAGCAGCCCTCGTCACCCGTTGGTGGCGGGTTGGCGCGCCGGATGGCCCGGACGTCAGCGACGCGAGATCGCGGAGAGGGGCACGGTAGAGGCGTCGCCGCGCCTGAGCCAGTACACCTCGGCCACGCCCGCCTTCGGATCGACTGAGCGCACCTTGCCGATCTCGCCGGTGGTCTTCTTGCGGACGTGCCCCGGTGGAAGCGGTGTGGCCGTCCTCTGAACCGGCTTCCTCGGGGGGCTCGCCTGCTTTCGCTCGAGACCCTGGCTCGCCTGGGAGGCGCGCCGTGCCGGGGCGATCTTCGCCGGCCGAGAAGGCCTCCGGGGCTGCGCTTCCGGTTTCCCCTGCACCTTCTCGAGCGGCACCATGTTGGCGCCGGTTCCCTTCGTCTCCGTGTCGAGTACCCAGGCTTTTCCCATGCCCCTTCAAGTCTAGAAGCGGCCCGGCGTTAGGCTCGCCCCGATCGATGGCCCGCCCTCTGGACCTCATCCGTGCGCTGCTCCCGTCCCCCGAGACGGACCTTGCGCACCTCATTCGTGACGATAAGGCGTTCACGGCAACGATTGCGGCGGTCGGCGGAATCCTCGATCCCGAGGTGGAGTCGGCGGCGGTCTGGCTCGGAGAAGGGCGCGTCTACCGCGGGCTCGAGGGCTTTCGCCGCATGTGGCTCGACTGGCTCGAGCCGTGGACGACCTATCACGTGCAGGTCGAGGGGGTGATGGAGGAGGGCGATCGCATCGTCGTGCTCGTCCGCGACCGAGGGCGCCACCGTGACTCGGACGCGGAGGTGGAGCTGCTGGCGGGCTCGGTTTGGACAGTCCGCGCCGACAAGGTGGCACGCGTGGAGTTCTACGCCAACCGGCAGGATCTCTTCGAGGCAAGTGGCTTCAGGCCGCAGGGGTAGCCGGAGGCTCGGCGAGCTTTTGCCCCTGACCGTGACACGGCCCTTGTCCCACTACCTCATCCGCACGGCTGCGCGTCCAGCTTGCGAATGCCGTAGACCATGCGGCGCAGCTCGGCAGCCGTGGGCGTCCTCCTGACACGCGGCCGGCTCACGCGATCCGGGCGCGGCGAGGGAGCGTTGGGGTCGGGCGGGAATGGTTCGGAGTGAGGCCAGAACATGCGAGCGATGGTGGCCGTTGAGCGACGCGATCGCTTCCCGCGGATGCCCGGACGAGCGCCCGGCGGCGGAGGCACCTCACTCAGGCAAACGCCCAGCGCACGGGCGCTTGCAAGCGTCTGTGCGGGCGTTACGGTTGGCAAATGCTCGTGGGCCGTGACCGCGAGTGCGCGCTGGTCGACCGTCTGCTCGAACGCGCCCGAGCGGGCGCCGCCGGCGTGCTGCTGGTGGTCGGGGAAGCCGGGATGGGCAAGACAGCGCTGCTCGACTACGCGGCCGAGCGCGCTGACGGCATGACCGTGGTGCGGGCCGTTGGGATCGAGTCGGAGGCGCGACTCGACTTCTCCGCCCTGTTCGACGTTTTCCGGCCCCTCCTCGATCGAATCGAGGCGCTTCCGGAACGCCAGCGGGCGGCGCTGTCGGGCCCGCTCGGACTGGGCCCCGGCGGCTCACTGGACCGTTTCTCGCTTGGCACCGCAACCCTCACCCTGCTGGCGGCGGCCGCCGAGGACACCCCGCTGCTCGTGCTGCTCGACGATGCGCAGTGGCTCGACCCCGCCTCGGCGGAGGCGCTTCTGTTCGCCGCTCGCCGGCTGGTGGCGGAGCGAGTCGCGCTGCTGGTAGCGTCGCGGGAGGACGCAGGCGACCGTTTCGCTCCCGCGTCGTTTGAGACCCTCGCCCTTGGCGACATCGGAAACGACGCCACGGCGGCGCTGCTGGAGGCACACACCGGACATCGCGTCGCGCCTGACGTGGCGGCTCGCCTGCGTCGCGCCACCGCCGGAAGCCCTTTGGCCCTGGTGGAGCTGGCGGCGCAGCTCACGCCATCACAGCTCTCCGGTGCGGAGCCGGTGCCCGACCCGGTGCCGGTCGGGGCCGCGGTGGAGAACGCGTTTGCGGAGCGGGTTGCGGAGCTTCCCGACGAGGCGCGCCGTGCGCTTCTCGTCGCGGCCCTCAGCGCGTCCGGCCGGGTCGAGCCGGTGGTGGAGGCACTCCGGCTGCTGGGGCTCGACGAACGCGCGCTGGAGCCGGGCGAGGACGCCGAACTGATCAGCCTCGATGGCGGCAGCCTCGGTTTTCGCCATCCGCTGGTCCGCTCGGCGGTTGCGCAGGGAGCCGCGGGATCCGACCGGCGTCAGGTCCACCGGGCCCTCGCCGCGGCCATGGCGGGCCACTCCCAGGAGCAGCGGGCCCGGCACCTCGCTGCCGCTGCCCTCGGCCCCGACCAGGAGGCCGCTGACGCGCTCGCCGACGCCGCTGTGCGCACCAGGGCACGGAGCGGCTGGGCGTCGGCGGCACTGATGCTGGAGCGGGCGGCTCGCCTGACGCCCGGCGCCGACACCCGCCGGCAGCGCCTGCTCGATGCGGCCGAGTCGGCCTGGGTCGCGGGACGGATCGAGTTGACGCTCGCGCTCACCCAGGAATTGCTCGCCGACGGCGACCCTGGTCCGGGACGGTCCCGGGCGCTACGTCTGCGCAGCCAGATGGAGCTGCACTGCGGCGACGTCGGCCGGGCGCTCGATCACCTGCTGGAGGCCGCCGGCCGTCTCGAGCGGGACGACCCAAGTGCCGCGATCGCGCTCCTGGCCGACGCCGTCGAGGCGGCCGAACTCCTGAGCGAGCCCGGCCGGGCGCTCGACGCGGCCCGGCAAGCGGCGCGGCTGGTGCGGGACGAGGCCGAGGACGCGTTCCTGGCCGAGCTCGCCCTCGGCCAGGCGCTTCGTCTCCTTGGGAGGCCTTGGGAGGCGCGGGCGCACCTCGAGCGGGCGCTTCAACTCCTCGCAACGAGCGACAAGCTCAAGGTAAGCATGCGCGCCTGCAGACGCGGGGCGTACGCGGCGGGCTGGCTCGGGCACATCCCCGAAGGTCTCGAGCTCGCGCGCCGCGCCACCGAGGCGGCGCGCGACCAACGCGCCTTCGGTCCGCTCGGTCACGCCCTGGCGGTGTCGTCATGGCTCACCGCATGCTCGGGCCGGTGGCGCGAGGCACGGGCCCAGGCATCGGAGGGGCTCGAGCGTGCACGGGAGAGCCACTGCGCGTGGGCGTCCACGAGCTGTCTCGAGGAGCTGGCCTGGCTCGCTGCCGCCGAGGGCAGCGAGCAATCCTGCCGGACGCACGCTGCGGAGGCCTCGGAGGTCGCCGCGCGCGCGGGCTTCCGGAGCGACCGCGCCCCGCTCGCGCTGGGCATGCTCGAGCTCGGCCTGGGTCGAGCGCCGGAGGCGGTCAGCGCCTACGACGAGCTCGGGCCGGCGCCGCTCACCGAACACGGCGTGGAGCGCGGTGCCGGGCTGGTGGAGGCCCACGTCCGAGCCGGACAGCTCGACCAGGCGAGGGCGGCCTTCGGGCACATGCCCGGAGTCGAGGGCGACCCGCTCGTCGCGCGCTGCCGCGGCCTCCTCGCGAGCGAGGACGCCTTCGAGACACCCTTCCGCGAAGCGCTCGACCTGCACGCCGAGCACGACGCCTTCGCTGCCGCCCGCACACGCCTCTGCTTCGGCGAGCGGCTGCGCCGCAGCGGTCGGCGGGTCGACGCCCGCACCGAGCTGCGCGCGGCGCACGAGGTGTTCGACCGGCTGGGCGCCCGCCCGTGGGCCGGGCGGGCCGCCGGCGAGCTTCGAGCCACCGGCGAGCGGCTCGGACGCCGCCAGGCACGCACTGGCGAGGAGCTGACGGCGCAGGAGCTGCAGGTCGCGCTTCAGGCGGCCGACGGCAAGACCAACAAGGAGGTCGGCGCCGCCCTCTTCCTCAGCCCGAAGACGGTCGACTTCCACCTACGCCGGGTGTACCGGAAGCTCGACGTGCGCACCCGTGCCGAGCTGGTCAAGCATTTCGCGGGCGCCGCTGGGGACCAGGCCTCTCCCGCGATGTGAGGCATCTCACTACGGCGATTACGCTTGACCGGCCGCGGCGCTCGAGCCGACCCACCTCAGCCATCGAGCCCAGACCCCCCTTCCCAACCCCACCCCCGCCTGGCTGAGACCGCCGCCTCAAAGCCCACCCAGAAGCGAGGGGCGGCGTACCACCTCCCGCTGAGGAGATCGTGGAGGCGTCCCGGTGCGTCGAGCAGCTCAGAAGACCGGCAACGTCGCGATCACCCCGGGCTGACCGGGACCCGCTGCGCCCGCGCCCGGGCGGACCGGACCGCGGCGCTCAGAGTGTCCACGTCGTAAGCCCCGTGGTGGCGCCGGCCGTTGATGAAGAAGCTGGGCGTGCCGGCTACGCCGCTCGTGTCGGCACTGGCCACGTCGTCGGCCACCCGCTCCGCGTGCTCGCGGCGGCGCAGCTCGTCCCAGAAGCGGTCCACGTCGAGGCCCAGGCCCTCGGCGTGACGTTTCAGGTCTTGGGCCGTCAGTTCGTCCTGCGAGACGAGCAGCCTGTCGTGCATAGCCCAGAAGGCCCCCTGGCTGCCCGCGGCCTCTGTGGCCTCGGCGGCCATCTGGGCGTTGATATGCACGTCGCTGAGGGGCAGGTGGCGCCACACGTAGCGGAGCTCGTCGCCGAACTCGTCGAGCAATTCGCGAATCACGAGCTCCGCCTGCCCGCAGTAGGGGCACTGGTAGTCGCCGTATTCGACCAGGGTGACGGGGGCCGACTCTGGGCCGCGGATGTGGTCGCGCTCGGGGTCCACGTCGTCGGAGAGGTCGAGCAGCTCGTCGGCGGTCCTGGCCAGCTGGCGCGCGCGCATGCCGGCCGGGAGCCGGGCGATCACCCGGAACACCACCCAGCTCACGAGCGCCGCGAGGATGGCCGCGCCGAGCACCCCCAGCTTGGCTTCCTCGAGCTCGCGGCCCTCGAACGCGATGCCCGCGATCAGGATCGAGACGGTGAAGGGGATTCCGGCCACGGCGCCGCCGCCGACGATCACCGGCCACGTGAGCGATGGGCGGAGGCTCGTGATCGTTGGCCGCGTCGCAAGCCACGTCCCGGCGACCAGGCCCAGCGGCTTGCCGACCACGTAGCCGAAGATGATCCCCAGCGTGATGGGCGAGGTGACGGCGTCGCCGAGCAGGTCGCCGTCGATCTGGATGCCGACGTTCGCCAGCGCGAAGAGCGGCACGATCACGTAGCTCGTCCACGGGTGCAGCCGGTACTGGAGCCGCTCGTTCGCCGAGATGGCCGAGGTCACGCCGAGCTGCGCGGACCGCGCGAGCTCCGGCGTGGGCTGCTCACGGAAGGATCGGGCAAGCTCCGTCACCCGCTCCAGGTCGGTCCGCGCGGGCGGATAGGCGCTGACGGCGAGGCCCACCGCAAGCCCGGACAGCAGCGGATCGACACCGGATTCGTAGAGCGCGACCCATACCGCCACTCCGAGCAGCGCGGCCGTCGGCGAGCGCCAGGCCACCGGCGCGTAGCGCAGCGCGAGCAGCAGGACGAACAGGCCGCCGGCCACGGCGAGCGCCACCGCATCGACGGCCTCCGTGTAGACCGTCGCGATCACGAGGAGCGCCACCAGGTCGTCGATGACCACGAGCGTCAGGAGTCGCACTCGCAGGCGAGTGGCTCCACGGGCAACCACCGCGAGGACCCCGAGCGCGAACGCCGTGTCCGTCGACATCGCCGCTCCCCAGCCCTCCGCCCCATCACCGCCGGCGTTGAACGCCGTGTAGATCAGGACCGACACACCCATGCCGCCGAGCGCCGCGAGCGTGATGAGGGCGATGCGGCGCCGTTCCCGCAACGCCCCCAGGTCGAACTCGCGCCGGGCCTCCAGCCCCACGACCAGGAAGAAGAAGGTCATCAGGCCCTCGCTCACCCAGTGGCGGAGCTCCATCGAGATGCCCTCGCCTCCGACCCGGATGGAGAGCCTGGTCGTCCAGAAGGAGTCGTAGGAGTCAGACCACGGCGAGTTGGCCCACATGAGCGCGGCGAGGGCCGCTGCCAACAGCGCGACGGCGCCGCCGGCCTCCGTGCTGAGGAAGTCCCGCACGGGCGCCGCAAGGTTGCGCGCCCACGCTGTGCGCTCGGTGAAGGGCCGCGTCAGGGCGCTCGGTCCGGAGGCCATCCGCTTGCATCCTGACGACCGGGCGACTCGCCGCACCATGCGCAACCGCCTCCGGTCCGTGCGATCGACCTTGCGGTGAGGCTTGGCAAGTTTGTTGACCAGGAGGCAACAAACTTGCCTCGCCTCCGGGATCCGGGGGCCTGGAGCGGGCCCTAGCGCGGCCGGCCGCGGCGTGTGAACCACACCCCGCTCTCGCCGAAGTCGCTCCGGCCGAGGCGCCGCATCAGGCGCGCCGCGCCGTTCGTCTTGTCGAGGCGCGGAACGCCGATGCCGTTTAGCCGCAGGGAGGTCACGCGGCCGCCGGTGAGCCGCCCCCTCGGCGACAGCTCGACCGTCAGCACGGCGCTGTACGAGAGCCTCCCCGCCGTGCTGAAGTTCCTCCAACCCGTCAGGTTGCCGAGCGAGTAGGCGATCAGGCGGCCCCTGTAGAGCTGCATCCCGCGCAGGACGTGCGGGCCCGAGCCGAGCACCAGGTCGGCGCCGGCGTTGACCGCGCGCCGAGCGAACCGTCGCAGGTGGCCGCGGTTCTCGCCGAAGGCGGACTCGCGCCGGTGGGGCACGTGCAGCTTGTCCGCTCCCTCCGCGCCGCCGTGGAAGAACACGACGACGATGTCGGCCCTCCTATCGGCCGCGCGGACGAGCCTGGTCACTCCTCCGGGGTCGTTCAGGGGCGCGCTCCACGGATACGAGGAGAACCCGACGAGGCCCAGCCTGACCCCGCCCGCGCGGATCAGGCGGATCTGGCCCGGCGCTCCCGTCGCGCGGACGCCCGCGCGGTCGAGGGCCGTGCGGGTGCCGCGGTAGCCGGCCCGGCCGAAGTCGAAGGCGTGGTTGTTCGCGAGGTTGACCACGTCCACGCCGGCGCGGGCGAGTGTCCGCGCGTTCGCAGGCGGCGCCTGGAAGGCGAAGCAGTTGTCGCCGTCGGACCCGCCGCACTTCGAGGGGCCACCGGGAGCGAAAGTCCCCTCGTAGTTGACCGCCGCCAGGTCGGCCGAGCGGAGCACCGGCGCGACGCGGGCCAGCTGAGGCCACCCCCGGGCGGGAGGCTTCCCGTAGGACGACCCGAGGGTCACGTCCCCGCCCCAGGCGATGCTCAGGGCTGCCGCCGACGGCGGCACCCACGCCAGCCCGGCCAGCGCGATCATGAGGGCGGCCGCCCGCCCACCCCTTCCCATCAACCCTTGATGCGTGCCTCCCGGCCCGCCCATTCGCGTTCGCGGAGCTCGAACTTCTGCACCTTGCCGGTCGAGGTCTTGGGAAGCTCGTCGATGAACTGGATCGCCTTCGGCGCCTTGTAGCGGGCGATTCGCGCGCGGCAGTGGTCGATCAGCTCCTGCTCGCCCGCGTCGCTGCCGGGCCTCAGCACCACGAACGCCTTGGGGCGCTCGCCCCACTGCTCGTCCGGCACGCCGATCACGGCCGCCTCCAGCACCGCGTCGTGGGACACGATCGCCTGCTCGACCTCGATCGTGGAGATGTTCTCGCCGCCCGAGATGACCACGTCCTTGGCCCGGTCGCGCAGCTCGACGTATCCGTCCGGATGCATCACGCCTAGGTCGCCGGAGTGGAACCACCCGCCGCGGAATGCCTTGTCGGTGGCCTCCTCGTCGGCGAAGTAGCCCTTCATCACGTTGTTTCCGCGCATCACCACCTCGCCCATCGTCTCGGCGTCGGTCGGCACGTCATTCATCTGCTCGTCCACGACCCGCATCCGGTCCGCGGAGAGCATTCCCACGCCCTGCCGTGAGAGCAGCTTCGCGCGGGCCTCGGTCTCGAGCTCCTCCCAGCCGGGCTGCCACTCGCACACCGAATAGGGCCCGTAGGTCTCGGTCAGCCCGTAGACGTGGATGATCCGCGCCCCCAGGCCCTCGAGCCTGGCGATGATCGTCGGGCTCGGCGGAGCGGCCGCGGTGGTCACCACCAGCTGCCGTTCGAGCGGCCTCGCCCCGTCGGCGGTGGCGATCGCCGTCAGCACGGTGGGAGCGCCGTTCAGGTGGGTGACACCCTCCTGGTCGAGCAGCTGCCAGATTCGCTCGCCCCGAACCGCCCGCAGGCACACGTGCCGTCCAGCGATGGCGGTCACGCCCCATGGAGTGCACCACCCGTTGCAGTGGAACATCGGCAGGGTCCACAGGTAGACCGAGGCGGGCGTGTGCTCTGAGTGGACCACCTCCGCAAGCGCGTTCAAATAGGCGCCGCGGTGGGTGTACATCACACCCTTGGGCCGGCCCGTGGTGCCCGAGGTGTAGTTGATCGAGATCGTCGCGAGCTCGTCGGCGACCGACCAGTCGAGCGGCTCGTCCGAGCCCCGCTCCAGCATGTCCTCGTAGCGCGGGCCGTCGAGCACGCCGTCGCCGCCCGACTCGGCCATCGGATCCACGACCGTCACGACCTCCCGCACCGTCTCCAGCTCCCCCGCGACCGGGGCGAGCGCGGCGTGCAGCTCGGCGTCGGCCACGATCAGCTTGGCTCCCGAGTGGTCGCAGATGTAGCGCACCTCGTCGGGGGCAAGACGCGTGTTGATGGCCACCAGAACGGCGCCGGCGAGGGGCACCGCGAAGTGCGCCACCAGCATCTCGGGGATGTTCGGGCAGAGATAGGCCACACGATCTCCCGCGGCGATGCCCGAGGCGCGGAGGGAGTGGGCCAGGCGCGTGGTCTCTGCCGCGAAGTCGCGATAACTGATGCGCCGCTCGCCGTGAACGATGGCCGTCTTGTCAGGGAAGACGCGCGACGTGCGCTCGAGGAACATCAACGGCGTCAGCGGGGTAACGGATGTCGACACGGCGCCTCCCTCGATCGCGAGTACTCAGCGCCCCCGCCAGGTGGCCGGGCGCTTCTCGAGAAACGCCGACATGCCCTCCTGGGCGTCCTCGGCCGTGGCGTTCTCGCTCATCACCTCCTGGCAGTCGTCGTAGGCGGCGTCCAGCCCCAGATCGATCTGGCGGTAGAACGCGCGCTTGCCGAGCCCGACCGTGAGCGAGCTCGCGGAGGCGATCTGCCGCGCCAGCTCGTCCGTGGCCGACTCCAGCTCGTCCGGCGCCACCACCCTGTTCACGAGCCCCCACTCGGCGGCCGTGTGTGCGTCGATCGGAGTGCCGGTCAGCAGCATCTCGAGCGCTCGCTTGCGGCCGATCGAGCGCGTCACCTCGACCATCGGCGTGGTGCAGAACAGGCCGATCTTCACACCGGGGGTCGCGAAGCGAGCCTCGCTGCTCGCGACCACCAGATCGCACGCGGCGACGAGCTGGCACCCCGCCGCCGTCGCCGTCCCGTGCACGCGCGCGATGACCGGCTGCGGCAGCTCGTGGATCGCGGTCATCATGCGCGTGCAGAGCGCGAATATCTCGCGGTAGTCGTCGAGCCGCAGCCCGACCATCTCCGACAGGTCGTGCCCGGCGGAGAACGCGGGACCCCGGCCTGCCAGCACCACCACCCTGACCTCTGGATCGGCGCCGAGCGCCTCCAGCGCCGCGGTGACGTCCGCCATGAGCTCATGCGAGAGCGCGTTGCGCTGGGCGGGCCGGTTGAGGCTGAGCGTCACCACTTCGCCGGCGCGTTCGACATCGAGCAACTCAGTCGTGCCGACTGCCATCACTGTCTCCTCTCGGGCGAACAGGGCGATCGTAGCGGCCTCTCGCGAGGGGCCGCCAGCGTCTCGACGGATCAGGCGCGCGCGTCGCGGACGAGGATCCGCGGGGAGTCGACCACGAGGCCACGGCGCCGCAGGCCTGTGAGCATGGGCTCCTCCTCGGCGAGGGTGACCAGCGAGGCATACTCCCGGCGAAGGCGGGCAGTCACCTCCAGCGCCTCCATCGGCACCTCCTGGCCGTCGACCTCGAAGCGGCTCCCCCCGAAGCCGGGATGCACCGAGAGGCTCAACACGCTGTCCGGCCCCACGACGAGCGGAGGAGACACCCCGCCGTGCTGGTCCAGCGGCGTGACCACGAACCCCTGCACGTCTGGCGCAAGGATGGGCCCTCCGGCCGCCATCGTGTAGGCGCTCGAGCCGACCGGCGTGGCCACCACCAGACCGTCGCCGGCCATTCGCGCGTACAGCTCGTCGTCGACCCGGATCTCGGTGATCACCTGTCCGGTCCCGTCGCGGACCACCACGAAGTCGTTGATCGCCAACTGCGCTTCGGCGCTCCCGGCGATCTCGAGTGCCGGCAACCGTCGCTCGCTCCACTTCCCCGCGGCCACGTGGTCGAGCGCCGCGGGGAGGCCCCCGGCCGGCACGGACGTGAGCACGCCGATGCTTCCGCACGCCACTCCGAGCACCGGGCGGGACGCGGGCGCGGCCGCGTGGAGAGCGGCAAGCGCGGTCCCATCGCCGCCCAGAGCCATCACCAGCTCACAGGACGCCACGTCCACGGGATCGGCCACCCGGCGGGACTGGCCCGGGATCGGAACCTGGCCCAGCACGGCGCCGTGCGCCGCCGCCCAGGCCCGCGCGGCAGCCAGTGCGGCCTCGACGTCGCGACGGGGATGGACGACGAGGCCCACCTGCGAGGGAGCCCCGGCGGGCCGGTCAGCCACCGGGGGAACTGTCCGAGGAAGCGCAGTGCATGGGTGCGAGAATGCCACGGGTGCCCCTGAGCTCGCTTCCATCGGCGCCCGGCGTCTCCACGGCGCCCGGGATCCTGGGGCGGTTCCATCCGGCGGTACGGACGTGGTTCGAGCGGCGGTTTCCCGACGGGCCGACCGAGGCCCAGACCGGCGGCTGGCCGGCGATCGCCGACGGCCGGGACACGCTGATCTGCGCCCCGACGGGCTCGGGCAAGACGCTCGCCGGGTTCCTCGCGGCCATCGACTCTCTCTATCACGCGCACGAGGCCGGCGAGCCCATCGAGGGCGTTACCCGCGTGGTGTACCTGAGCCCGCTCAAGGCCCTGGCGGTCGACGTCCACACCAATCTCGAGGAGCCCCTGGCCGAGATCGCCGAGGTGGCCCGGGAGCTCGGCCACGAGCCGGCGCCGATCACTGTCGCCGTGCGGACCGGCGACTCCACCTCGTGGGAGCGGCAGATGATGGTCCGCCGGCCTCCGAACCTCCTCGTCACCACGCCGGAGTCCCTGTACCTGTACCTGACCGCCGAGCGGTCGCGGGCCACCCTCGCCGCCGTGGACACGGTCATCGTCGACGAGATCCACGCCCTGGCGCGCGACAAGCGCGGGTCGCACCTCACCCTCTCGCTCGAGCGGCTCCGGGCCGTGACCGAACGTCCGCCCGCCCGGGTCGGGCTGTCGGCCACGGTCAGGCCCGTCGAGACGGCAGCCCGTCTGCTCGTGGGGGCCGGCGAGCCGCTCCCCGCCGTGGTCGACAGCGGGCATCGCCGCCGGCTCGACCTGTCGCTCGAGCTGCCCGACGGCGAGCTCGAGGCCGCCATGTCCGGGGACCAGTTCGACGAGATCCTCGACAGCATCGCGGGCCACGTCGCGGCCCACCGGACGACGCTGGTTTTCGTCAACACCCGGAAGCTGTCCGAGCGCGTGGCCCACCAGCTGGGCGAGCGGCTGGGCCAGGACCTGGTGGCCGCCCACCACGGATCGCTGTCGCGCGAGCGCCGCCAGCGTGTCGAGCACCGCCTGCGAGCGGGCGACCTGCGGGCCCTCGTGGCCACCGCCTCGCTCGAGCTCGGCATCGACGTCGGACCGGTCGAGCTGGTGTGCCAGATCGGTTCGCCGCACAGCATCGCCACCTTCCTCCAGCGGGTGGGCCGCGCGAACCACCACCGCACAGGGGTGCCGCGGGGGGTCGTGTACCCCACCACCCGCGACGAGCTCGTGGAGTGCGCCGCGCTGCTGGCGGCGGTCAAGCGGGGACGCCTCGACGCTCTCCATCCGCCCGAGCAGCCGCTCGACATCCTCGCCCAGCAGGTCGTGGCCGAGGCGGCGGCGAGGGGCGACGAAGGTGTCGCCGAGGACGAGCTGTTCGGCCTGTTCCGGCGTGCCTGGCCATACCGGCGGCTCACGCGCGAGGAGTTCGAGGAGGTCGTCGAGCTGGTGTCGGCCGGCATAGAGACCGGCCGGGGCCGCCGCATGGCCTACCTCCATCGAGACCGGGTGAACGGCCGGCTCCGCGGCCGGCGAGGAGCACGGCTGGCCACCCTCACGTCCGGCGGAGCGATCCCGGAGACCGGCGACTACCGGGTGCTGATGGAGCCGGGCGACGTGCTCGTCGGCAGCGTGAACGAGGACTTCGCCATCGAGTCCCAGCAGGGCGACGTCTTCCTGCTCGGCACCCACCCGTGGCAGATCGTGCAGGTGACGAACGGGGTAATGCGGGTGCGCGACGCCGCCGGCAGGCATCCCACGATCCCGTTCTGGCTGGGCGAGGCGCCGAGCCGCACCGATGAGCTCTCCGAGGAGGTGTCCCGGCTGCGGGGGGCGGTGGCGGAGCTGCTCGACGGCGCCGGGCGCGAGGCCGCCATAGCCCTCGTCGAGGAGGTCTCAGGTGTCGACTTCGTGGCCGCCGCGCTGGTCGTGGACTACCTGGCGACCGGCCGGGCCGAGCTGGGCGGGGTGATGCCCAGCCACGACGACATCGTGTTCGAGCGCTTCTTCGACGAGACCGGCGGGATGCAGCTGATCGTCCACGCTCCGCTGGGCGCCGGGATAAACAGGGCGCTCGGCCTCGGGCTGCGCAAGAAGTTCTGCCTCAACTTCGACTTCGAGCTCCAGGCGGCGGCCAGCAACGATGCCGTGCTGCTTTCGCTCGGCCCGCAGCACTCGTTCCCGCTCGAGGACGTGCCCGCCTTCCTTCGCTCGCGCAACGTGCAGGACGCCGTCTCGCAGGCCGTGCTCCGCAGCCCGATGTTCACCGCGCGGTGGCGGTGGAACCTCAACCGCTCGCTCGCCGTGCTGCGCCGCAAGGGCGGCCGGATCAACCCGTTCAACATCCAGCGCATGGAGTCGGACGACCTGATGGCCGCCGTGTTCCCGTCGCTCGCGGCCTGCCAGGACAACGCCCCGGCCGGTCCCGTCGAGATCCCCGATCACCCGCTCGTGCGCGAGACCATGAGCGACTGCCTGGGCGAGGCCATGGACATCGAGGGGCTCAGGGCGCTGCTGCGCCGGTTCGAGGAGGGAACGGTTCGCCTGCACTTCGTCGACACCGTCGAGCCCAGCGTGCTCGCCCACGAGATCCTGGGCGGCGCGCCGTTCACCTACCTCGACGAGGACACCGAGATCGGCGAGCGCCGGTCGCGGGCCGTCCCGCTGCGGCGGGGCCTGCCGGTGGAGCCGCGCGAGCTGGGCCGGCTGGACCCGCACGCCATCGAGCGAGTGCGGGACGAGGCGATGCCCGACGTGCGCGACCCCGACGAGCTCCACGACCTGCTGCTGTCCCTCGTCGTGGCCCGTCCGCGGCCGGAGTGGGCCGGGCATTTCGACGCCCTTGCGGGCGCGGGGCGGTCGTTTGAGGTGCACCGGTCCGACGGCTTCCTGTGGGCCGCCACCGAGCGACGTGCCGAGGCCGAGGCCCTCTTCCCGGGCGCCCGGTTCGAACCCGACCACCCGCTTCCGCCCGGCCTGGTGGAGAGGCTCGACGCGGCGGCCGCCGAGGATGCCGCGATCGCCCTCGTGCGGGGCCATCTCGATGTCAGCGGTCCGATCACCGTCGACGAGCTGTGCGGCTGCACGGGCCTGTCGACATCCTCCGCGACGATCGCCCTCGAGGAGCTTCGGGGTCGCGGGTTCGCCGTCGCCGGCCGGTTCGAGCCGGAGCGGGGCGAGCAGTGGTGCGCCCGCCGGCTGCTGGCCCGCATACACGGCTACACCCGGGAGCGCCGGCGGGCCCAAATCCGCCCGATCAGCAAGGAGGAGTGGCAGGGCTTCCTCCAGACCTGGTGGCACGCCTCGCCCGGGAGCCGGCGCCACGGCCGGGCCGGGCTGGCGGAGGTGATCGAACAGCTCCAGGGCTTCGAGCACCCGGCCGGGGAGTGGGAGCGGCTCTTCGCCGTGCGGGTCGAGGCGTATCGCCCCGAGTGGCTCGACGACCTGTGCTTCTCCGGCGAGGTGGTCTGGGGCCGGGTGTCCGTGCTCGAGCCCGCTTCCGACGATGACGATCCCGCGGCAGGTGAACCTCGCCCCTCGGGCAAGAGACCCTCGCGCCGTACGCCGATCACCTTCATGCTGCGCCAGGACCTGCCCTGGCTCCTGCAGGCCCACCGCGGCGCCGTGGCGCCGGCCGAGCCCGACGTGGGTCCCGGACGGGACGTGCTCGACGCTTTGCGCGGACACGGCGCCCTGTTCCACTCCGACCTCCAGGCGGTCACGGGTCGCCTCCCCACCGAGGTCGAGGAGGGGCTGTGGGATGCCGTCGCCCGGGGGCTGGTTGCCGCCGACGGATTCAACGCCGTGCGATCTCTCCTGAATGCCCGCGCACGCTTCGCGCGCCGCCAGCGCACCTATCCCCGTCCGGGCTCACGCGGCCGCCGCGGCACTTGGCGGCAGGGTGTCGAGGGCCGCTGGACGCTCCTCCCGCCCGCCCAGCCGATCGACGACCTCGAGGAGCTGGCCGAAGCGGTGGCCTGGCAGCTCCTGCTGCGATGGGGCGTGGTGTTCCGCGACGTCTACCTGAAGGAACGCCTGGCCGTCCCCTGGCGCGAGGTCCTCTGGGCCCTGCGCCGCCTCGAGGCACGAGGCCTGATCCGGGGCGGCCGCTTTATCACCGGCGTGACGGGCGAGCAGTTCGCCGGCGAGGAGACCCTGCCTCTGCTGCGCCCGCGCCGCGCCGGCTGATCCGTTCCCCGGCCGGCCCCCTGGGACCGGTTCTGCGACGCTTGTCCTCGGCTTATGCACGACCACCTCATTCGCTACGGCGGCGACTTCGTCGAGGACCTCATCGTGGAGGCCGAGGGCTCGTGGGTGACCACGGCCGATGGCCGGCGCATCCTCGACTTCACCGCGGGCCAGATCTGCGCCACCATCGGCCACAACCACCCGCGCGTCGGCGACGCGATCCGGCGCTCGCTGGATAGCGCCATCCACCTGAACTCGTGGATGCTGTCCCCACCGGTGCTCGACTTGGCCGAAGCCTTGGTGGGCACGCTCCCGGCCGGGCTTGACCGCACCATGCTGCTCTCCACCGGCGGCGAGTCGATCGAAGTGGCCGTGCGCATGGCAAAGCTGCACACCGGGCGCTTCGAGGTGGCGTCTTTGACGCGCTCCTGGCACGGCCTGACGGGCGGTGCCGCGGCGCTCACGATGGCGGCCGGTCGCCGCGGCTATGGCCCCACCCTCCCCGGCGGTTTCGCGCTGCCGGCGCCGTACGCGTACCGCTGCCCAGTCCGTCGCTGCCACGACGCCTGTGACCTGTCCTGCCTTGAGGCGGGCTTCGACCTGTTCGACCAGGCGTCGGTGGGGTCGCCGGCCGCCGTGGTGGCGGAGCCGGTGCTTTCGGCCGGCGGCGTGATCGTCCCCCCGCCGGGCTACTTCGCGCGCATGCTCGAACTGTGTCGCGAGCGCGACATGCTGCTCGTCTTCGACGAGTGCCAGACCGGCCTCGGTCGCCTGGGCGCCATGTACGGATTCGAGGCCTTCGACGTGGTCCCCGACTTCTTGGTGCTCTCGAAGACGCTGGGCGGCGGCGTGCCCATCGGCGCCGTGGTGACGAGCGCCGAGATCGAGGAGTCCTGTTTCGAGCGTGGCTTCATCCATGTGACCTCCCACGTCAGCGACCCGCTCCCGGCGGCGGCGGCCTTGGCGGTGCTCGATGTCGTGCGCGAGGAGCGGCTCCCACAACGTGCCGCGGTGGCCGGCGAGCGGCTGCGCGGGCACCTCGAGGCGCTACAGCAACGCCACGAGTGCATCGGCGACGTACGCGCTTGCGGGCTGCTCTGCGGCGTCGAGCTCGTGCGTGACCGCGACACCCGCGAGCCCGCCGAGGCGCTCGGCCTCGCGCTGACCGAAGAGACCCAGCACCGCGGGCTGTCCATGAACCTCGTGCGCGGCGGCACCGGCGGCGCCGCCAACTGCCTGCGCATGGCCCCACCCCTGACGATCACCGACGACGAGATCGACCTCGCCGCTGACATCCTCGACGCCTCACTCACAAGCCTCCCCGTGGGGACGCCCTCCCCACGGTGAGCTTTGCGAGGTGGTGCTCGGCGAGTGTCATGAGGGCGCGGGTGGCGGGTGAGGTTCTGGCGTTGCGCCGGCTGATGAAGGCGAACGTCTCGTATTCGGCATGCGCGCCGCGATCCCGGCGATGCGCCGCAACGGCGGAGGCTCGATCATCAACATCGCCTCCATCTACGGTCCCGTCGGCGCTCCCGGCTACATCGCCTACACCGCCAGCAAAGGCGCCGTGATCGCCATGACCAAGGTCGCCGCGCTCGAGCACGCCCGGCACGGCATCCGGGTCAACGCCATCTGCCCCGGCCCGTCAGGACACCGATGAGCGAACGGGAAGACGATGCCTCGGTGGACGTCACGCCGCTCCGCCGCCGCGCCGAACCCGAGGAGATCTCCTCGTCCGTCGCCTTCCTCGCCTCCGACGACGCCGTCTACATCACCGGCGCCGAGCTCGCCGTCGACGGCGGCTACCTCGCCCGCTAGAGGCCATCGCGTCGCCCGAGAGCTGCAAGCTACCGGGACCCGGCGCGGCCTGTGACCGAGACGGTGGGAGGATGACTGCGCGCTGAGTGATCGCTGACAGTCAGTAGCCTCGGGTGCGTGGCAGTCACTCAGGTCCTCCGCAGCGAAAACTTCCCTGACCTCGCCGACGAGGTCATCTACCCCCGCCTCTCCGAGGCCAAGCTGGCCTGGCTGAGCGAGCGCGGCGGCGAGCGCAAGTCGTTCGAGCCGGGCGAGGTGCTCTACGAGCACGCGGTGCGCGACGCCCCCTTCTTCGTGCTCGAGCGTGGTCTGGTGGAGTTCGTCGACCGCAAGCCCGGTAAGGACGTGCACATCGCGCAGGCCGACGGCGGGACCTTCATCGGCGACATAGCGATCTTCACCGGCGAGCCGACGATCAGCGCGTGCGTGGCGGTCGAGCCGACCGACGTGATCGCGTTCGACCGCGCCGGCCTTCGCGACATGGTCGCCCGCTGGCCCCAGTTCGGCGAGCACATCTTCCGCACCCTGCTGGCGCGGCGCGCCTGGCACGAGGCCGAGGGACACGGGGTGATGCGGCTGATCGCGCCGCGCGGCTCGCGCCGGGCGTTCGAGGTGCGCGACCTCCTCGAGCGCAACCTCCTGCCGGTGCGCTGGTACGACGTCGACACCGACGACGAGAGCGCCGGCCTGCTCGAATGGCTGCGGATCCCGCGCGAGGAGACGCCGGTGCTCGTCCACGCGAGGAACGTCATGCGCAACCCGTCGGCCGCCCAGGTGGCGCGCTCGCTGAGGCTGCGTGCCGAGGTCGACGGCCAGCGCTTCGACCTCGTCGTGCTCGGAGCGGGGCCGGCGGGGCTGGCCGCGGCCGTCTACGGGGGCTCAGAAGGGCTCCGCACCTTCGTCGCCGAGTCGTGGGCCCCGGGCGGCCAGGCCGGGACCAGCGCCCGGATCGAGAACTACCTCGGCTTCCCGAGCGGGATCGGCGGCCGGGAGCTGACCACGAAGGCGACCCTGCAGGCACGCCGCTTCGACGCTGTGCTGTCCAGCTTCCACCCCGCGGTCGAGCTGGCCGACGGCCCCGAGGGCCTCCTGCGAGTCGACCTGGACGACGGCCAGCACGTCCTCGCGCGCTGCGTCGTCATGGCGACGGGGGTGCGCTGGCGCGAGCTCGACGCGGAGGGCGTCGAGCGCTTCCGCGGCGCCGGCGTCTACCACGCCGCCATGTCCACCGACGCGGAGCGCTCCCGCGACAAGGACGTCGTGGTGGTCGGCGGCGGGAACTCCGCCGGCCAGGCCGCCGTTCACCTCGCGAGCCGCGCCCGCAGCGTCCGCGTGCTGGTCCGTGCCGAGGACCTCAAGTCGACCATGTCCCACTACCTGCGCGATCGCATCGAGCGCTCACCGCGGATCGAGGTGATGACCGAGACGGAGCTGACCGCCGTGCATGGCTCGACCACCGTGGACTCCATAACGCTCCGCGACCGCCGCGACGGCACGACCGAGGAGGTCGAGTGCACCGCGGTCTACGTGATGATCGGCGCCGACCCCTGCACCGAGGCCTCCGACGGCATGCTCGCCGTCGACGCCGCCGGCTATCTTCTCTGCGGCGAGGGCGCGAGCAACTGCCCCGGACACCTCCACTGGCCGCTCACCGACCGCGAGCCGCACCTCCTCGAGACGGTCCGCCCGGGTGTCTTCACCGCCGGCGATGTCCGCGCCGGGGCCTCCAAGCGCGTCGCCGGCGCCGTCGGCGACGGAGCCCTGGTGGTTCGCTTCGCATACGACGTGCTCGCGGCCTGAAGCTACACGTGAATGACGTTCAACGGGCATAGCGCGAGAACGCGCCGTCCGCGTGAACGATGCGTCCGTCGACGATCGTGAGGTTCGAGCGGATGTCCTTGATTGCGTTGTCGGGGACCTTGAAGTAGTCGTCGCTGAGCACGATCAGATCAGCGTGCCAGCCGGGTTGCAGCGATCCGACACGGCCGTCTTGGTCGATGAACCAGCCGCACTCCACCGTCGCGTGGCGCAGCGCCTCCGTGCGCGTGAGCCGTTGCTCCAGAGGTACGCCTGATACCCCAGGAAGCAGCGTCTGGCCGGTCGTGACGTACCAGATGCTCTGGAACGGCGCCCACGGCGCGACGTTCATCGCATCGGTTGCCAGGCACATGTGCTCGCTCGCTCGCATCGTGCTTCGGAACCGGGGACCCGGCGCGCCGTTTCGGACCGCCGAGAACGTCAGTGCCCAGCCCACCCCGAGCCTCCTGGCGCGCTCGAGCTGCTGGTCGGTGGGCTCCCCGTTTCCGGGGTGCGCGATGCGCCACTTGAGCTTGCCTACCGGGTAGACGGCGTTGCCGGCCTCGAATCCATCGAGGAGCGGGTCGAGGGCGCCGACGTGGGTCTCGACGCTGAGTCGCTTTCCGGCGCTATGGCGCGTGAAGTCCTGGTAGTCCGGATCGTCCGGCATCATGTCCTCGCCCGGGCCCAGGTACCTGAACATGTCATCGCCGAGGAAGCCGATCGTGTTTCTCGTGTCCTCGAGCTGCCGCGCGAAGCCCTGGTAGTTGCTCATTGCGTTGAAGGCGATGCGCGCGTTGAGGCCGTGGTCGCGATACAGCTGCATCGCGCCCTCTTCGACGTGAAGGCCCTCGTTGATCGCCCCGATCGTGCTCCACGGGGCGGTGTTGCCGCCGGCGTCCTTCCAGGCGGTCAGACCGCGGCTGTTGGCTTCGGCGATGAAGTCCGCCAGGCATTCGGCCTCGCCGTCGATCCCAAGCGCGTCGAGCTGAGCGATGATGGCCGTGTTCGCCGCTGCGCTGGCCGCGCCGGTCAGCCGACCCGTCGGCCTGCCGTCGGGGCCGACCTCGACCCCCGGCGATCCGGCGGTCAGGCCGAGTACGTCGAGCGTTGCCTGGTTGACCCGCGGCCCGGCAAAGCCGCTGCCGGTGATCCACAGCGGGTTCCTCGGCGCCGCAGCGGTCAGCTCGTCGAAGGTGAAGATCGTGGGGTCGTCGAGCTGTCCCAGGTTCCACCCGCCGGCCGTCGTCCAGATCCATTTGCCATCCGGTAGCTCGTCGGCCTTGGCCCGGTAGGCGGCGAGCGCCGCGGCACGCTGGGTGACGAGGTCGAGCCGCACCACCTGCGTCCAGCAGTGGTAGCCCTCGCGCATCCCGTGCAGATGCCCGTCGATCAGTCCGGGCAGCACTCGCCGCCCGCGCAGGTTGATGACCGTCGTACCCCGTTCGGCCATCGCCTTGATCGACCTGTTCCGGCCGGTCGCCAGGATCTCGCCGTCGCGGATTGCAATCGCCTCCGCGACCGAGTCCTTATCGTCGACCGTCGAGATCTTCCCGCCGTACAGGACGATGTCCGGAACGCCGAGGTCGTCGAGGTCCACGCGCGTTTCACGTCCACCGTCCCGTCCGATCGCGTTGGCGAGCATCGCAGTGGAGGCGATCGCAGCCACGGTCGCCGCCAGGACGGTGCCCGTCCGCCACAGCGTCCGCCCAGCGTGCTCGGAATCCCGCCCCGTCACCTTCCAACGTCCAGACCCATCGGGCATGAGACCACTCCTCTCCTCGGTCCGCCGGCGCCGCGGCTGCAATCGTTTGCAGACGCCTATCAGGCCGGTATGGCCGAGTCAACCCCGCGCACAATCATGCACACCCCTATGAGCCGCCTGGCGCGGGGAAGTTGGCGGGGTGGGCGCGCAGGTCACGCAGCAGCATTCGAAAGACCAGCACGCAGAGACCCAGCAGGCCGCCGAGAACGGCGCCGTCGGCGGCCCGGTGGTTGAGCGCCAGCGCGACCATCAGGACCAGCGCCGCGAGCACCACGAGCGTCAGAGCGATCACCCGGTGGAAACGCCCGGCCTCGGAGTGCGGCCATGGATCGAGCGGGCGGACGACCTCGCGGCCGTGGTCCGAGTCGGTGCAAAGCTCCCTGGTAGGTGCGGTAGGCGAGCAGGCCGAGCACGAAGAACCCGAACAGCACGACCAGTACGGCGGCCTGAATCCACCCCTTCGAAACGAGCAGAGCCCTGCGTTCTCCGGCCAAGCGCTCCTCCGTCGCCGCCGCTGCGAAGCGGCAGCAATATAGGTCCCGGCCCGCGGCCCGATCGCCTGTTCGACCGACAATTACGTAGTTCGCCGCAGCGGCGTCAGCAGATCGACCGGATGCCCGAGGGCCGCCGTCGCCCTAGGCTCGCCCAATGGCAGCGAGAGTCCTCGTCGCGGGCGGGCGCGGAGCATTGCGCGAGTTGCAGACGGCCAACGGTGAGGTCGAGGTCGTCGGCCACGTGCGCCGCCTGGAGGATGCCGAAGAGGCCATGCGCCGCCTGCACCCGAGCGTGCTCGTCCTCGATGCGGACCTCAGCCACAACGGCGGCATGTGCTCGCTGCCCGCGCTTCGGAGCGCGTCGCCCGACACGGCCATCGTCCTCCCCCCGGCCGGCGAGCCCGGTCCAAGGCTCGTGCGGGCCGTCCGGCTGGCCACGCGGGGCTCCGCGCGCCGGCGGCTCGACGACGGCCTGACCGAGCGCGAGCGCGGCGTCGTCCGGCTAGCCGCCCTGGGCCACACCAACCGCGAGATCGCCGATCGGCTCGTGCTAAGCGTCCGTACGGTCGAGACCCACCGAGCCCGCATCCAACGCCGGCTCGGGCTGGGCACGCGCGCCGAGCTGGTGCGCTGGGCGCTCGAACACGGTCTGCTGGCCCCCTGAGCGGGGGGTGCACTTTCCGATGTCGGACGGGGCGTCCCCCCGGTGTTGGGACGGGCCGCCCGATTGAGTTGTGTCGTGAACAGTCTTGGAGTAGGGTCGGCGCCGGATTCGTTGGCTCGTCGTGCGTCTGCGCGCGACGGTCGAGCTTGAGGAGCGCGTTTGGCGACAGGGCACGGCAACTGGCGGTCTCGGTCGGGTCGGAGCGTGGCGCTGGCAGGAGCGCTTGGGGTTGGGCTACTTGGCCTCGTGGGGCCGGGTGTGGCGCCGGCCGCGCCGGGCGACATCCTGGTCGCCGACCTCGACGCTTTCGGCGACGCCGGGGGCGGGGTGATCCGCGTCGATCCGGCCACCGGTGCGCGCACCACGGTGTCCGCGAACGGCGCGCCGGCCGGCGGGCCGGACCTCGCCGACCCGTTCGGGCTGGCGCTCGAGGCCGACGGCGACATCCTGGTCACCGACCCCGACGCGATCGACGTCGGGGGCCGGGTGGTCCGTGTCGATCCCGCCACAGGTGCGCGCACCATCGTGTCCGCGAACGGCGCGCCGGCCGGCGGGCCGGACCTCGCCGAGCCGTTCGGGCTGGCACTGGAGGCCGACGGCGACATCCTGGTCACCGACCCCGACACCATGGGCGGCAACGAGAGCAAGGTGATCCGCGTCGATCCAGCCACCGGTGCACGCACGATGGTGTCCGCGAACACGGCGCCGCCGGGCGGGCCGGACCTCGCCAACCCATGGGCGGTGGCGCTCGAGGCGGACGGCGGCATCGTCGTCGCCGACGGGGCGGCGTTCGGCTTCCAGGGCGCGGTGATCCGTATCGATCCGGTCACCGGCGAGCGCACCACGGTGTCCGCGAACGGCGCCCCGGCCGGCGGGCCGAACTTCGGCGAGCCGGGGGCCGTGGCGGTCGAGGCGGATGGCAACATCCTGGTCGCCGACGACTCCCTCGGAGGCAGGGTGATCCGCGTCGATCCGGCCACGGGTGAGCGCACCACGGTGTCCGCGAACAACGCGCCACCCGGCGGCCCGGACTTCTCCAACCCGTTCGGGCTGGCGCTCGAGGCCGACGGCGACATCCTGGTCACCGACTACGACGCGTTCGGAGGCGGGGGCGGGGTGATCCGTGTCGATCCGGCCACGGGTGCGCGCACGCTGGTGTCCGCGAACGGCGCGCCACCCGGCGGGCCGGAATTCGTGAACCCGTTCGGGGTGGCGGTGGTGCCCCCGCCGCGGCCGCCGGCACAGCCGCCGCCGGATCGGCCGCGGCCCGCGCTGCCGCCTGCCGGGCCGACCGGTCCGGCGCAGCCGGGCTGTCCGGTGGCCGGCAATGTGATCGAGGGCAGCGACGGCGACGACGAGCGCAGCGGCGGGGCGCTGAGCGACATCATCTTCGGAGCCCTGGGAGACGATCTGTTGCGCGGTTTGGGCGGTCCCGACTGCCTGTACGGCCAGCAGGGCGCGGACCGTCTGCTCGGGGGGCGTGGGCGCGACCGGCTGTTCGGGGGCCGGGGGGCCGACCGGCTGGGCGGTGGCGCGGGCAACGACCGGCTGCGCGATCGCCGCGGCCGCGATCGCCTCGCCGGTCGTGCGGGGCGTGACCGGCTCCGGGCGGGACGCGGGCCCGACCGGGTGTTCGGCGGCTCGGGCCGCGACCTGATCAACCCGGGCCGAGGCAGCGACCGGGTTGCGGCAGGCGCGGGCAACGACCGCGTGCTGGCCCGTGGCCTCGCACCCGACCGGATCGACTGCGGCCCCGGCCCCGGCGACGTGGCGATCGTCGACGCGCGCGACGACACCACCCGCTGCGAACAGGTCAGGCTGCCCTAGGCCAGGTACCGCGGCTCTCGCGCGCGCGATCAGCGGCCACCGGTGTCCGTCCGGCGGTAGGCGACGCTGCAGCCCATCTCATCGATCAGGGTAAGGCGCTCGCCGTCGAGCCTGTACGCATAGCGCCCGAGAGCGTCGTTGGCCAACGAGATGCCGAGTCGCCCGTCCTCGAGTCGCCGGTACGTCCCGACGTCCCAGCGGGGATGCTCACGCGCGCCGGGGCGCATGCGGCCGACGTACCTGCCGCCCGGAAGGAGCTCGAGTTCATCGGGGTAACCCGAGCTCCCGGGATCGCCGCCTACCTTGGTCCACTTGCCGGCGAGCTCGTCGTAGCTCACAGATGGTCGAGCGTCCGTCGCGCCGCGTCGGCCCCGGTCTCGTCGGCCTTTGCGCGCAGGACATCGACCAGCTCCGCGGCCGGCTCGTCGCCGCGCTTCTTCGCCGCCGCGACCAGGCGCGCGGCTTTGTCCAGCTCCGCGGCCGACATCACCGTGCTCTCATCGAGCAGCTCCGCGGCGCGCCCGAGGTCCGGCGAACGGTCGAAGAACGGCGTGGCCACACGCTTTGCCTCGATGAAGGCGAAGTGCGGGCGCAGCACGGCGGTGTCGAGGGCCGCCTCGACCGCCTCGACCCCGTCGGGGAGGTGATCCCCGCCGAGCGCCAGCGTGAGCAGGGTGTCCGGGGTGTTCATGACATGCAGGGCCGCCTCGGCATGCTCGGCGTCGATCGGCGGCGTGACCATCACGCTACCCTCGCCCGCAACCTTCATGGGCACACCGTCGATGTCCCACTCTGCTTCGACGCGGACGACGTAGGCGCCCGCGATCGGGAAAAGCGCGCCTTCGGGACCTCGCAGCAGGGTGAGCGAGCTGGTCACAGGTTCCCCGGCGTCGAGCTCCGCCAGCCGCTCCCCCTCGATGCATCGGACGAGCGGGCTGAAGTGCCGGACCGTCCCCGACGGATCGGTCACCGTGCCGTGCACGTGGCCCGCCTTCAGCGAGAGGTCGTTCGGAGCGAGCAGAGGCTGTTCGCCGGTGTTGCGCAGGTCGATGTCGACCCGTACGGGCGCGCCGAGCGGTACGACGTTGAGCATCGCTCGCACGTCGAGCTCGATGCTGTCCGGCTCGAGCGCGGCGTCGTCGGGAGAGATCGGCGCCGTCGAGTAGGCGACCCCGAACGGCACGCCGCCGGGTCGTACCCAAAGATCCGGCATGTGGCGCAGGCGCTTCTGGTCGTCAGGCGCATGCGACCACTGGATGTTGTTCGGGAATTGCTCCGGCGGGACGGCGTTGCTCGCGATCACGTCCGTCGTGTTCATGAAGCCGTTGTCGATGGTGTTGTGGTACAGCCCCATCGCGTGTCCGATCTCGTGCACGCCGGTCCGGAAGTACGGGTCCGTCGCGGTGCCGAAGCGCATGCCCCTGACCAGGCCCCACGGGTCCGCGTTCGGAATCATCCAGTGTGAGGACATGCCGGCGCCCTCACGCGGGATGTTGTTCGAGTCGCCGGCGAACGCGTCGAACATGATGCCGCGGGACGTCGAATCCAGCAGCTGCACACACACGAGCCAGTAGCGCCACTGACGGTCGAGGTCGGCGCTGTCGCGGCGCGTGAGCATTGTGGCGTGCATCTCCGCGTCGGAGAAGGACGCGCCACTGGGCTCGATAACGTTGGCGTCGCTCTCGTCGACGGTGACGTCCCAGCCGACCTGCTCGAAGAGCTCGCGCCAGCCGTCGCCCGCCGCATTGGCCAGCGCCGGCTCCGAGGCGGGCACGCGATCGATCTCGATGATCGCTCGGCGCAGGCGGCGCGAGACCCATCCCATCGTGAGCACGCCGACCTTCGCGCCCGCGGCGTTCCGAACATCGCCGATTAGGTAGTCGAGCGGCTTCGGGTACCCGATCGGCGCCACCGTCCAGCGCATCTTGGCCCGGTACGGCCCCTCGAGCGACCAGCTCTTGGTCGCATGGTCAAATCGGTACAGCTCGAAGCCGAGGGTGAACTGCGTCGCTGTCGCGGAGCCCTCGAGGATCTGAGTGACCCGGACGTAGTAGCGGTAGTTCGCGATCGGGAAGATTGGTATGCCGGCTGCCGGGTTGGGCTCTTTGGGCAGCGGGAACGGGAATGTGATGTTGGGCTTGTGCAGGTAGAGGTCGCCGCTCGCGATCGTGTTCGTGCTGTTCTGGCGCTCGACGCGCAGAGTGCCGTCGTAGTGCGGTGGCAGCGCCGCCGTCGCGTGGTGCGTCGGGGTGTAGCGCAGCAGGTAGCAGCCGGGGCGCAGCTTACGTCTGATCGGCAGCGGGAGGAACGGGGTGGCAGGCTCGCGGGCCGCCTCGTCCACAGACTCCATGACCACGGACTCGTATTCGCCGTCGGTGGCGGCCTCAGGGAGCGGTGGAGCTACGAAGCGGGTCAGGGTGGCGCTGCCGGGCGAGGGCAGCTGTTCGGCCATGGGCGGCTCTGCGGCGATGCTGTCGCCATTGCGGTCCTCTAAGGACACGGGGCCCTCCTTGGATCGGTCGTGGAGATCACGACATAGAGAGCGCCGCGCAAGGGCTGTGATACGTGAGGTCGGCGATCCGGCGGTATCACGCTGAGGCGTTCGCGCTCCTTACCTATAACTGAACCACTCGTGCCTCCGATCGGCGTGTCGGAGACGGCGAGAAAGGAGCAACGAATGACCGATCCAACGACGCCCAGCGGGCCTAATGGCGATTCCGCTGTGCCAGACAGCTCCTCCGACGCTCAGGTCCGGGCGGCGGCCGCGATGAGCTCCCTGCCCGACTCTGCCAAGGCCGATGTGACCGCCGCCGCCGTTCAGGCGTTGCCGGACGTGGCGAAGTCTCAGGTGGCGACGACGGCCATGCAGGAGCTACCGGATGCCGCGAAGGCCGGCATTGCCAACGCGGCGATGGAGACCCTGCCGGACCCTGCGAAGGCCGGCGTGGTCACAACCGCAATGAAGACTCTCCCCGACGCGACGAAGACCAGCGTCGCTACGACGATGATGCAGGAGCTGCCGGACGCCGTGCAGGCCGATGCCACCGCGGCCGCTGTGCGAGCTCTGCCTGAGGATGCCCAGGGCGAGCTAATTCAGCGTTTTGCGCCCGATCAGGCCATGACGAACGACATCTGGCGGTGGATCGTCAGAACCTTCGCTTTCGTGCTCGGTGGAGCCACGGTCGCGCTGATGGCCGCCGTCTTCGTCTCGTTCTGGCGTGAGATAGACACAGCGCTCGTCCAGATGCTGCTGACCATCTTCACCACGACTGCGGGCATCCTCGCGGGGTTCGTATCCGGACGGGCAAGCACCGCGAGAGCCCAGCGCGGGTGACCGGCTCGTACCCGGCGCTGTGATGAAGCGCTTGGTCGTCTTCTGCGACGGGACGTGGAACCGGGCGGACCAGCCCGCGCTGACGAACGTATGCAAGCTCCGCGACGCGGTTGACGAGTCCAAGGGCGCGGCCGTGCGTCAGCACGTCCACTACGAGCCCGGGGTCGGCACGCACCGGTGGGAGCGCCTTCGTGGAGGCGCGTTCGGGGTCGGCCTCTCGCGCAACGTGCGCCGCTGCTACCAGTTCCTCGTCGACCACTACGAGCCCGGTGACGAGCTGTTCTTCTTCGGCTTCAGCCGTGGCGCCTTCACCGCGCGCAGCCTGGCCGGGCTCGTGCGCAACAGCGGCATCCTGCGACGCGAGCACCGCAACATTGTCAACGACGCGTACCGGCTGTACCGGAGCCGCAAGCCCGCTGACGCGCCAAGCGAGCGGCATGCCGAGGCGTTCCGGCACAGGTACTCGCACCCGGACGCCGAGATCGCCTTTATCGGGGTCTGGGACACGGTCGGCGCCCTGGGCATCCCAATCGACGGCTTCCGCCCGCCACTGCTGAGTCGACGCTGGACTTTCCACGACACGACGCTGAGCCGCTTCGTCCTGAACGCCCACCACGCGATCTCGATCGACGAACGCCGCCGGCCATTCGTGCCGACCCTGTGGGTGAAGAAGGTCGCCAAGGACGGCACGGTGGAGGAGCCACCGAAGCACCAGACCGTGTCCCAGGTGTGGTTCGCCGGAGTGCACTCGGACGTAGGCGGCGGATATCCCGACCCCTCGCTCTCAGAGATACCGCTGAGCTGGATCGCCGACCGTGCCCGGACGTGCGGGCTCGTGCTCAAGCCAGACCATCTCATTATCAGTACCGGGCGCGTCGAGGAACACAAGCGTAGGAACGGGGCCGCGCTCGCTCCTGATCCATGCGGCCTGAAGCACGACTCAATGACCTTCTTCTACCGCTTGCTGAGGCCCCTCGACCGCGAGCTCAAGGCTCGGGACGGCGTCCCGCTCAACGCCTCGTTGGCCTCGAGCGTCAAGGTCCGATGCACGAAGGATCGCTCGTACACCGCCCCGGGACTCACCGAATGGCTCGAGCGTGACGGCGAAATCACCGAGGTGGAGCCCCAAGGGCCGAATACCTAGGAGGTTCGCCTCGGCGCCCTCAGTCGGACGGTGACGGTCTCCTGGTGAAGCCGCCGCCCACCCGGGTGACGCTACGGCGAGGCCGAGCGCGTGTGCGTGATCATCGGATAACGGATCGGCTCGCCGCGGCAAGCGCTCGAACGACCGGCTGCAGGGCGCCTGGCCGACCCTCGTCGTCGCCCACACTCCGGATGCACGCAGGGCATGGCTCCGCCGGCACCGATCCGCCCCCTCAACGAACGCTCCGGTGGTCGAGGCGGGGTCGCTATTTCCGGGTGGTAGGCGCCCGCTTCGCGAGGCTCGTCATGCCGAGCTCCTTGGCGTCGGCGAGGGCCTGGTCGAGCAGTCGGCGGGCCTCGATCGAAGGGTGCAGCAGCGTGCCGAGGTCGTGGCGCGCCATCGCGAGGAAGGCGCGGGCGTCCATGCGCTCGCAGAGCGCGACGGCTGTGCGGAGCCGCCGCTCGGCGTCGTCGCGCCGACCGA
>Ga0081538_10000224_pt1 | contig 63610 bp, 67 predicted proteins | sample TabmetS5T2R1_FD_71022 | JGI IMG/M metagenome (GOLD analysis project Ga0081538, IMG submission 71022) | Tabebuia heterophylla rhizosphere microbial communities from the University of Puerto Rico - S5T2R1 | ecosystem: Host-associated > Plants > Roots > Rhizosphere ...
CTGTCCGGCTCTGGTCCTACGTTCGGGTCGCCCGGGACGGGGGCTTTCTGGGAGAACGCAGGCGGGCAGGCCGTTTTGGACGATGCGCTTCGAGCGCGGGCTTGTCTCTCTTGGCCGCCCCTGCGACTTGCCCGGGTTGTGCTGCGAGCACGTATCGGTCGTTGTCGTTTGCCCGCTGGTTCTCCCCGTCCATCGACGCGAGGAGGTTGTCGTGGGGAGGTCGGTCGGTAGAGCGATCGGGTTGGACGTGCACCGCGATTTCTGCGAGGTCGCGATCGCGGAGGAAGGCGTGGTGCGCTCGGCGGGTCGGGTCGAGACGACGCCGCAGGCGCTCGAGCTGTTCGCGCGGAGCCTGGGCGCGGATGACCGCGTGGCGCTCGAGGTGACCGGCGGCGCCTGGGCGATCGCGCGGATGCTGGAGCCGCACGTGGAGCGGGTGATCGTCGTCAGCCCCGACGACACGGGGATCCGCCGCGCCAGGGCGAAGACCGACCGGCTCGACGCGCGCACGCTGGCGAGGCTGTTGGCGGCGGGCGAGCTGGACGCGGTCTGGGTGCCCGACGAGGCCTGCCGGGTGCTGCGCCGCCGGTTGGCGCGCCGCGAGCAGCTGCTGCGGGCGCGGACGCGCGCCAAGAACGAGATCCACGCGGTGCTGATGCGACGCCTCAAGGGCAAGCCGCCAGTGTCGGACCTGTTCGGGGTCAAGGGCCGCGGGTGGCTGCGCGGGCTGGCGCTGCCGGTGGAGGAGGCGGAGACGCTCGAGTCGGCGCTGCGCCACGTCGAGTTTCTCGACCAGGAGCTCGCCGCGGTCGAGCGGTTGATCGCGCGCGAGGCGCTGGGCTCGCCGGACGCCCGCCGGTTGATGACCGTGCCCGGGGTGAACGTGATCTGCGCGGCGACGTTTCTGGCCGCGATCGGCGACGTCCGCCGCTTCGGCACGGCGCGGAAGCTGGTCGCCTATCTCGGCCTCGACCCGCGGGTGCGCCAGTCCGGAAGTGAACCCGCGCGCGGCGGCCGGATCTCCAAGCAGGGGTCGGCGTCCGCCCGCTGGGTGCTGGTCGAGGCGGCCTGGTCGGTCGTCCACCAGCCCGGCCCGCTGCGCGCCTTCTACGAGCGCATCCGCGCCCGCCGCGGCCACGGAAAAGCCGTCGTCGCCACGGCCCGCAAGCTCACGGTGCTGTTCTGGTGCCTGCTCACCCGCGGCGAGGACTACGCCCACCAGCAGCCGTCGCTGACCGCCAAGAAGCTGCGGTTGCTCGAGGTCCGCGCCGGCGCCCCGACGGTCAAGGGCACCAACACCGGCCTATTCGCCACCCGCGAGCGGATGCGCAAGGCCGAACGCGAGCTCGCCCAGCAGGCCGAAGCCTCCTACAAGCGGACGGTCTCGGACTGGCACGCCACGGCGGCGCAGAGGACGGGCGCGAGCGTGACACCGGGGCGCGCATAGTTCAAAGGCCCTCGAAGGGCAAGTCGCGCGGCAGGCCCGCAAGCCCCAGACGCCCGCTCTTCGACACGTCATCGGCTCGCGCCCAGACGCAGCCTAACGCCGCCTACCGGCGTCAACCGCAGTCGACGACGACCCCGCCTGCGCAAATAGCGGCAAAAAAACAGCCGATCGCTCCCGGCGGCGACAAAAACGAGCCCACAGGAGCCGATCTGCGGCCCTGCGGGAGCCGTCCGCGACCGATCCCACCCCCGAAAAGTCGGCCCAGGACCCTTGACTTTCATCGGTCGTCCTCTGACGGCGTCCCAGACGGAGGGTCTGGACGGTCACGCAGCCCCGCCTCGAGCAGCTGCCGCACAACCCGCGTCCGATCCACCCCACGCTCCTGGGCAAGCGCGTCGAGTTGCACGAACATGCGGTCGGTCAGTCGGACGCTAAGTCGCTCCATCGTCGTCCTTCTGTCTGCCAATCCGTCGTCCCATTTCCAACCTTGAGTTCCTTCTGAGCCGACCTCCGCGGCGGTTTGTCAGAAGCGCGCGGGTCACTGGCGACCCTCCCCCCTTGTTCGGACGAGTCGTCCGAGTTGACGCGCCTATGTGGCCCGCCTACTGTCGGTAGGGCCGACCGACGCGAGGTGGCGTTGTGGAGAGCGACACCCAAGCATCTGAACGCGGCGCCCTGCCGGAGCTGCAGCCACTCGACGCAGGAGGAACCGCGACGCTCCACCTGAATCGGGCCTGGCGCTCCGGAGGCGAGATCTGGCTGCTTACGCACGCCGGAAAACCGGTGGGGATGCTCAAGCGGGCCGCCGGCCGCACAACCTTGCGGACGGCCTCCGAAGAGTGGCGTGGCGGGGTGCGCAGGCGTCGCAGGCGCCTCGGCTGGCACCTCTACTTCGGACGGGCGAGGGGAGGCGAGACGGGCCTCCAGTACTACCCGAGCACGTTGCTGCCGGGCGGGGACTTCGTCGTGTCCGGCAGCCGCCGCTACAGACTTCGCCATCGCCTGGTGGGCGCCGATTGGCGCTTGGCGGCCAGGCCGGGAGGCGAGGTCGGCCGGATCGGCGCACGCGGGCCGTGGCGTTACCTCAGCGTAGAACTCACCTCTGTCGAGTACGCCGTGGACGAGCCGGTGTTGCTCATCGTGATCCTGGCCGCCATCGAGGCAATTCTGATCGACAAGGAGCGGCCAAGCGGATTGGATGGAGCCTGGGGATGAGCGGGATGAGCGTCTTAGCCGCAATCGTGCTTGGCGCTCGGATACCTCGACCGTGACGAAGCCCTGGAAGCTTTCGGGTTGTCGGAGTAGCTGCCGGCGAGAACTCGCGCCCCGGTTCATTCGCACTCGAACTCCGCGACCCGGACCGTCAGGCCGACGAGGCTTTTTCGGGAGATGCACAATTCGTCCTCCGGGATCTCCGGGAGGTCGTCGGTCTGCGGGAGTTCGTCCTCGTGGCCGTCCTCGACCGCCTTCTTTGAGATGGGGCGGATCGTGGTGGGGAAGATCGTGTGGTTAACCTCGTCCACTGGCGAGGCTCCTCTCAAGCGCGTCCAGTAGCCGGTCATCGAGCCGCGGGTAGTGGTCGAGCACGCCCAGGACTTGCGAGTACGTCGACCAGAACTCGTCGCTGGACACGAAGCGCAGCGTCTTGGCAAGCAGGTCGTCCCACTTCTGCCGGCCCCAGCCCCAACGGTTTACAAGCCGGGCTAGGTCGTAGAGGTCCTTGCATTCGGCGAGATCGGGAGGAAACCGGGGTTCGTCGCCGTCGAGCACATACGGTGCGAGCAGCACGACAGCGTGCTTGACGGCGCCCTCGGCTGTGTCGTAGGCCACGCCGTGCGTCACCCATCCTGCGTACCTGCTGTCGCCAACGGTGTCTACCGCCAGAACCGGCACTCCGAGCAACAGGCACGCCGTCAGGTGGGCCGCTTCGTGCTCGGCGGTGGTCATGGGCGGCGGAAGGACTCGGGCAGCTCGCGACGAAACGCCTCGTCTCGCGCCTCCTTGGCAAGGCGCGCCTGCTCGGCCTCGTATCGGCGGGCCTCAAGCACCGCCTGGTGGCGCGCCTCGCGGGCCTCGGCCTCCAGCCGGTCGCGCTCGGCCTGCACAGGGTCGAACTCGACCGGTATGCCGGCGGGCGAGAGCCGGACGCCGGTATCGCGCTGCGAGAGATCGCCCGGCGAAGCCATGTGCTTGTGGGCGTCGCACCACCAGCGCCGCACGTTGACGGGCACAGGGACGCCCGTCATCGGGTCAACCGGGACCGCCGAGCATGCCGGGCAGATCTGCCACATCGAATCATGGCGCCCCTAACCCGCGCGCGCGCTTTCGCTTCCTCGATTGCTTCCGCGTCCGAAGTCATGAACCCGAGCCGCCTTCTCAATCCGTCGAGGAGCCGGCGGCGCGTCGCGGGCTCTACCCCCTCGAGACCCATGAGCACCTCGCCGACACTGCGCATCCCGACGCGATGGCATTCCGAGAGAGCAGCTCACGGCAAACCAGCCTCTCCTCGGGGTCGTCGAGAGCGTTCGGGAGCTGCCAAAGGCTCTTGGCGTCAAGGCGCTCGTGCGGGTCGCGGTGCGTGACACGGATCTTCCTCACGCCTCCCCTTCCTGGGCCTCGACGAGTTCGGCAACCTCGCGCAGCGCGTCTTCCTCGCCCACGACGCGCAAGCCGCCCGGCGCCAGCCACCACTTGCCGGGCGCAGCGATCCACAGTGCACGGCTGTAGCCGGCTCGCTCGGGGTCGGCACCGTCGACGTTCATCCCTGGCCTCTCTCGCGGAGGTAGAAGCGGAAGTCGACCGGGTCGATCCGGAGCTGGCGCCCGACATGCTTCGCGGGCAGCGCGCCGCGCGCGATCTCCCTGTAGACCGTGTCCCGGCTGACGTTCGCGAGCCGGGCAGCGTCGGCCGGGGTCAGAAGGACGATGCCGTCCCGGGTCGGAGTCTGCGTGTTCATGCCTACAGCGTCCCAGCCCTCTGTCACGGGTTCGCGAGGCCCGATGCTCATCTCCGACGCATGTGGACGATGTGCGTCGGGATTGCGTCGGAGGAGGGTGCGAACCGCTCCGAACAGAGGCGAAAGCGGCGCGGTGCGGTGCGGGTTTCGCCGCTCAGCGCCGCCATTCGCGGACCTGCCGGTGATCGGGGCGACTGGATTTGAACCAGCGACCTTTCGGCCCCCAGCCGAATGCGCTACCAGACTGCGCCACGCCCCGAGGCGGTCGATCTTAGCTTGCCTCGCACGGGTCCGCGCGCCGAGCGCGCCTCGTGGCCACCGGCCGGTGAGGAGCCGGCTAACCCGGACCGGGTGGGCCGCCGCGCTAGGGCGCGGCGGCGCTACGCTCACCCGGTGCAGGTACGTGTCCGTCTCGGCACGGGGCTGACCCGGTTCTCCCGGACCCGGGCACCGGCCCTCACGCTCGACCTGGAGGACGGCGCGACCGTGGACGACCTCTTCGCGCGCCTGCGCGACACCGAGCCGGATCTCGCTCCCGCGCTGCGCTCGGCCCTGCCGATGATCGACGGCGCTCACGCAGAGCGGCGGCACCGGCTCGAGGACCGCGACGAGGTCGCCCTGCTGCTCCCGGTCTCCGGTGGTTGACCGCACCCGAACCCGCCCGACAGGAGGACTCCCAATGGCCATCCAGCAGCCCCCGCCCCGTACCAGCGAGGCCCGCCAGACCATCCTCGTCGACACCTTCACGGACGGCCTGCTCGGGCCCGACGTCCCGATGTTGGGCCCGGTGGCCGACGGCGGCCACATCGTGTGGAACTCCACACCCGGCTGCTGGGGCCCAATGATCACCCCCTCGATCCGGGGCGGTCACGAGGTCTGCCAGCCGGTAGCCGTGGAGGGCGCCCAGCCGGGCGACGCGGTGGCGATTCGCGTCAAGGACATCGAGGTCACCTCGCTCGCCACCTCGTCGGGCAACGATCAGCCCATGGAGGGCCGCTTCAACGGCGATCCGTACTGCGCGACCGTGTGCGCCGAGTGCGGGACAGAGTGGCCCGAGACTCGGGTGGAGGGGATCGGGCCGGAGTCGGTGCGCTGCGCGAGCTGCGGCGCCGACTGCACGCCCTTTACCTTCACGAACGGCTACACAATGGCGTTCGACGAACTTCGCTCGCTGGGCGTGACGGTCCCGCGCGAGGCTGCGGAGGGCTTCGCCCGGGAGGCCGCCCGGTACGCGGCGCTCCCCGACAGCTCGAGCCAGAACCCGATCCTCGGCTTCGCGCCGCACGACATCGTCGCGCTGGCCACCCGGATGCGCCCGTTCATGGGCCAGCTCGGCACCTCGCCCTCGACCACGATGCCCGACTCCCACAACGCCGGCGACTTCGGCTCGTTCCTGGTGGGCGCGCCGCACCGCTACGCGCTGGACGCGCAGGAGCTCCAGCGTTCCAAGACCGACGGCCACATGGACATCGACGCCGTGCGCGCCGGCGCAATCCTCGTCTGCCCTGTCAAGCTCGAAGGTGCCGGCGTCTACCTCGGCGACATGCACGCCCTCCAGGGCGACGGCGAGATCGCCGGGCACACCGCCGACACGTCCGGCACCGTGACCTTGCAGGTCGAGGTCATGAAGGGGCTCGGCAACGACGGGCCGATCCTCTTCCCGCTCGCGGAGGACCTGCCGTTCCTGGCGAAGCCGCTGAGCGGCCCCGAGCGCGAGCGGGCGCTGGCGCTCGCCCGCCGGCACGGCATGGACGCCCTCGAGGAGTCCCAGCCGATCTCGGTGATCGGAACCGGCCCCGACCTCAACTCGGCCACCGACAATGGGCTGAACCGCGCCGCGGACCTGCTCGGCATGACGGTGCCGGAGGTGATGAACCGGGCCACGATCGCCGGGGCGATCGAGATCGGGCGTCACCCGGGCGTGGTGCAGGTGACCTTCCGCGCCCCGGCCGAGCGCCTCGAGGAGTGCGGCCTGCTCGGCTACGCGGTGGAGCAGTACGGATAGGTCCAGCGCCCGGTATATCCTCGGCCCGACGTCGGTCGATTAGGGAACGAGGACTCGCATGTTTTGGAGCCACAGGCTCATCGCCCTGGCGCTGGTCGTCGCCGCTATGGCCGTGCCGGCCGCCTGCGGTGACGACGACGACGGGGGAGGTGGCGGCGGGAGCGAGGCCGCGTCGACCGAGCAGGCCGACGCCTGCTCCAAGGACCAGCTGGCGGTCAAGAACGCGGGGCAGCTTACCGTCGGCACCGACAAGCCCGCCTTCCCGCCCTACTTCGTGGACGACGACCCCACGAACGGCAAGGGCTTCGAGAGCGCCGTGGCGTACGCGGTCGCCGACCAGCTCGGCTTCGCGAAGGACGAGGTCGAGTGGACCGTCGTGCCGTTCAACTCGTCGTATGCGCCGGGGCCGAAGGACTTCGACTTCGACATCAACCAGATCTCCATCACCCCGCAGCGCGAGAAGGCCGTTGACTTCTCACGCCCGTACTACACGGCGCCGCAGGCGGTGGTCACGCCCAAGAGCTCCCAGTTCGCGAACGCCCAGACCTTCGCCGAGCTCGAGGGCGCCACGGTCGGCGTGCAGATCGGCACCACGAGCCTCGACGCGGTGAACGAGGTGATGCAGCCGGCGCAGGACCCGAAGGTGTTCAACGACTCCAATGACGTCGTCACCGCGCTGAAGCAGGGCCAGGTCGACGCGGTGGTGGTCGATCTCCCGACCGCCTTCTACGTGACCGCCGCGCAGGTGCCGAACTCGAAGATCGTCGGCCAGTTCAGCGCGCCGGGCGGCGACTCGTTCGGTCTCCTGCTCGAGAAGGACTCGGAGCTGACCGAGTGCGTGGACCAGGCGATCGCCGCGCTCGAGGAGAGCGGCGAGCTCGAACGGATCACCAACAAGTGGATGGGCGCAGCGGCGGGCGCGCCGGAGCTGCGCTGAGCACGGATCGCCGCGCCGTACGCGAGGCCGCCCGGCGCCGGCGGGCGCAGCGCGGCGCGGCGATCTCCGCGCTGTCGACGGTCATCGTTCTCGGCGCGCTCGCCGCGCTGATCCTCACCAGCAAGGGCTGGCCGACCGTTCGGGACACGTTCTTTTCCTGGAGCGCCTTCAAGGACGCGTTCCCCGATGTGCTCGAAGGGTTCTGGCTGGACATCAGGATCTTCGTGGTCGTAGAGATCGCCGTGCTGATCGTCGGACTGGTGGTGGCGGTGGCGCGCTCCACCCGCAGCCCGGCGCTCTTTCCAGTTCGCATGCTCGGGGCGACATACACGGACCTGTTCCGGGGCATCCCGACGATCCTGTGCGTTTACCTAATCGGCTTCGGCATCCCCGCGCTCGAGCTGTCAGGTCTCCCCACCGACCCGGTCGTGCTGGGCGGGATCGCGCTCACGCTGTCGTACTCGGCGTACGTGGCGGAGGTGTACCGGGCCGGGATCGACTCGATCCACCCCGGCCAGCGCTCGGCCGCGCTCGCCATTGGGCTGACCCCGGGGCAGTCCACGCGGTTCGTGGTGCTCCCGCAGGCGGTCCGGCGGGTGGTGCCGCCGCTCCTGAACGACTTCATCGCGCTGCAGAAGGACGTGGCGCTCGTCTCGATCCTGGGGCCGCTGGAGGCGTTCCGGGTGGCGCAGATCGAGGCGTCGTCCACGTTCAACTACACGCCGCTGGTGGCGGCCGCGTGCCTGTACCTGCTGGTGACCGTGCCGATGGCGCGCATCGTCGACCGTATGCAGGCGCGCACCCAGCTCCGCCGCGGTGGGGTGGCTCCGGCGTGACCGCGCCAGTGCTCGAAGTTCAGGGCGTGACGAAGGCCTACGGCGACACGCCGGTCCTGCGCGGGATCGACCTGGCGGTGAACGAGCACGAGGCCGTCGCGCTGATCGGGGCGTCCGGCTCGGGCAAGTCGACGCTGCTGCGCTGCGTGGACCTGCTCGACGAGATCGACGACGGCGACGTCCTGCTCGACGGCGAGGTCATCACGGACCCCTCGGTGGACCCGGTGCCAGTCCGGCGCAGGCTGGGACTCGTGTTCCAGTCGTTCAACCTGTTCCCGCACCTGACCGTGCTCGAGAACGTGGTGCTCGGCCCGGCGCGGGCGCAGGGGATGGGACGCCCGGAGGCGATGGACACGGCGCGCCGGCTGTTGGAGCGGTTCGGGCTCGGGCAGCGCGCCTCGGACTACCCCGACCGCCTCTCCGGCGGCCAGCAGCAGCGCGTGGCGATCGTGCGCGCGCTGGCCACCCGTCCGCGCGCGCTGCTGCTCGACGAGATCACGAGCGCGCTCGACCCCGAGCTGGTCGGCGAGGTGCTCGCGCTGGTCCGCGAGCTCAAGGACGAGGGGATGACCATGCTGATAGCGACCCACGAGATGGGCTTCGCGCGCGACGTGGCCGACGAGGTGTGCTTCCTGCACGACGGGCGCATCCACGAGCGCGGGGACCCCGCGACGGTGCTGTCGGCGCCGCAGCGGCCGGAGACGCAGCGTTTCCTACGGCGCCTGCTCGAGGCCGGCCGGGCATGAGGTGCCTTACGGGAGGCGACGCTATTCCCGCAGCCCGGCGGCTTCCAGGGCGCGGCGCTCGTCGCGGTAGATCTCGACACGCACCGCGCGGCCGGCCCGGAGCCTGTAGAGCTGCCACAAGGGGGGCATCTGCACGTCGATGCCGCTCTGCTTCCCGCGGCCCCCCTGCCTCATTCGTACGAGCACGCCTTCGCTGCCGAGCTTGAAGTCGTCTGCATGGGCGTAGTAGTCGTGGAAGGGCGCCATCCACTCGCGGAAGAATCTCCGCACCCCCTCGTGCCCTTGAAAGACGCCCATGTCCGGGACCCGCGACTCGGACATGTCCCACTCAACGTCAGGGTCGTAGAAATCGAACACGGCCTGCATGTCTCCCCGCTCCCAGGCCTCCCACGCCCTGCGGACGAGCTCCACACTGTCCTCCGGCTTGGCTGCTCCCTCGGGCCAGGAGCGGGCCTCGCCGTGCTGCGGTACCACGTTTACGTCCTCCTGTGACATCTGACTTGCTCCTATGTCAAGCGGGCATCACGGCGGGTGCCGTGGTGGCCGTGGGTCGGGGATGGTGAGGTTGCATGCGTGGAGCCGTTTGCGGGCGGGGTGAGCAGCCGGTGAACGCGCCGGACGAGGTGGCGCTTAAGGCTGCGCAGCGCTTCGCGGTTGGACTTGCCTTCGGAGCGCTTGCGCTCGAGGAAGGCGCGCGCCTCGGGGTGGATGCGCGCTTGGGTGACGGCGATCCGGTGAAAGGCGCAATTGAGCTGGCGATTGCCTCGTCGGTCGAGGCGGTGCCGGTGGCGCGCCCCCGAGGATGCGGCCAGCGGAGCGATGCCGGCGTGGCGCGCCAGCTTGCCATCGCTCGCAAAGCGCTCGGCGCCGGCGATCTCGGCGATCAGCTTGGCGGCGGTCAGAGGTCCGCAGCCGGGCAGCTCAAGCAGCGCGGGCGCCTGCTCGCGCACACGCACCTCGAGCTCGCGCTCGAGCGTCCGCAGCTCCCGCCGCAGCGCAGCACAGCGTCGCACGAGCTCGTGCGCGAGGCGCACCCGCACGGTCTGCCGGCGGCGGGCCAGGCGGGCTCCGAGCGAGCGCAGCACCTGCAGGCTGCGCAGCGAGCGCTGGGGCGGCGCGAGCTCAGGATCGATGTCGTGCAGATGCCAGCGCAGCCGGTTTTGGGCGCGCGTCGACTCAGCCACCAGGTCCTCGCGGTGATCGAGCAACAGCTTGATCGCGAGCGCCGTCTCATCAAGGAACGCCGCAGGCAGTGTCTCGATCCCCTCCCTGAGCGCGGCACGGGCGACCGCGACGGCGTCGATCGGGTCGGACTTGCCGCGCTCCCGCGCACCCCTGCGAGCGCCCGCCATCAGCTTCGGCGGGACACGCACGACCCGCTCGCCACGCTCGACCAGAAAGCGCTCCAGCCCACCCGAGACGTGCCGGCAATCCTCGATCGCCCAGACGCGCTCGCAGTGCAGCGTCCGGCCCCAGTCCAGCAGCGCGGCGTGGCCCGAAGCCCTGGCCGCGACCGTCTCGCTGCTTCGCAGCTCGCCGGTCACGCAATCAACCGCCGCGGCGGTGTGGGTCAGCTTGTGTGGATCCGCTCCGATCACGATCATCTGCACCGTCCCTTCGTTGGATGACCACCTGACGATTCGGACCGCCGGTGGACACACCTCAGTCGGGGCGCAGCCACGCTCCTATCAAGTCACGCCGGCGATCCTCGGGCGGCAGCGGGCGACACAACGCGATGCAGGTCAGTCCCAAGACGACAGCCAGTATCCGAGTCAGCCCACTGCCGTCCCGGGGACCTGCCGGCCGGGTCGGACACAACCGGCCCGTAATCGACGAGCGTGACACTGACCACGCAGTATCCCGCTACTCGCGTGCGCCCTGGTCCCTACAAGCAGAAGACCTCGTCTGAGCGGGGGCTTCTCGAAGCGGGCGACGGGAATTGAACCCGTACCGAGAGCTTGGAAGGCTCTAGTGCAGCCGTTACACCACGCCCGCGTGGTCGTACGAGTCTAAGAGCCTAACCAGCGTTTGGGGTTCTCGACCATCATCTGTCGGAGCTGCTCGTCGCTCATGCCCCGTTCCTTGAGCTCGGGGATGACCTCCTCGAAAAGGAACGTCATCGACCACTTCGGCACCTCGCTCGCCTTCAGGGAATCCTGGATCTCGAGCGGGAACCAGTCGATCGTGGAGCAGTAGTCCTGGGACAGGAACATCCGGTCGGCGTGACCCTTCTCGAGCAGGGCGAGCACGGTCTTCTGCCGTGGCTCTGTGGGCAGGAAGATGTCTAGCCCGTAGCGGTCCATGCCGATCCAGCACCCCGTGTCGAGCAGTCGCTCGATGTAGTCGAGGTCGTCGGTGTCTCCGGTATGGGCGACCTGCACCTTCGCCGGGTCGACACCCTCCTCCTCGAAGATGCGCATCTGCACGAGCCCGGTGCCGCCGGCCGGCCGCGAGTGGGCCATGATCGGCCGCCCGGTCTGGACGCACGCGCGGGCCGCGGCACGGTGGATCTTCTCGACGTTCGGGGTCACTCCGGGCGCGTCGGCGGCGCACTTGATCAAGGCGGGCTTGATCTCGCTGCCCTGTATCCCGTGCTCGATCTCGTGGACGAAGATGGCGGCCACGGCGTCCTCGTCGCGGTTGAGGAGGAACTGCGGAAGGTGGTCGTAGCTGTACACGCCCGTGGCGAGCACGACCTGCAGCCCGCTCTCGTCGGCCACCCGCTTGCTGAAGGCTGCGTCGCGGTGGAGGAACATCGCGGTCGGCTCGACGACCGTCTTGACCTCGTGCCGCTTCACTGCCTTCGCGTCGTGCATCGCGGCGTCCCACTCGCCCTGCTCGTCGTAGAGATGCGGGAACTGGAAGCGACCCGCCTCGTCGATCGCCCGGAAGTGCTCGTGGATGAGGGTGACGCCGAGCTCCTCGGCATCGACCGGCCCGTTCACGGTCTCGACTGTGGGCATGCGGTCTCCTCTCCCGGCTGGCGTGCGGGGCGGAAAGCTATCTGCGGCCGGGTCCTCGCGCCTACGCGTAGCGCGGCCGCTCGCCCCGCTCGCCCCGGGCGTCGAGCATGGCGCCGAGAAGCACTCCGCCCGCGGTAACGAGAAGAGCGATGATCAAGCGGAGAATCCAGGTGCCGTCGATCCCCTGCTGGAGCGCCGCACCAAGGGCGAGCGCGAGCGGGAAGACGAGCGGAAGCCACTTCCACTTGCCGGACGCCGCGTAGCCGAAGCCGAGGCCGGCGATGAAGAAGAGCACATAGGCGGCTATTCCCACGGGGCGGATCATTCCCTGCGCGCGGACGGGCAAATCACGTAACGGGCGTAAGCGGGGCAGCCAGGACTCGAACCTGGGACCTTCGGTTTTGGAGACCGACGTTCTGCCAACTGAACTACTGCCCCCTGTGAGGATCGTACCTACGAGTCCAGACGGAAAAGATGCGGGCGGAGGGACTCGAACCCCCACGGTCTTGCGACCACGAGGACCTAAACCTCGCGCGTCTACCCAGGTTCCGCCACGCCCGCTGGGACTGTCCAGTATGCCTCCTCGAATCGTCCGCCGCTGGTGGGAACATACGTTCGTGAGATCTCAAGCGGAGATCGACACCGTCCTAGCCCTTGCCGCCGAGGGACATTCCGACACCGTGATCGCTGGGCTGACAGGCATCCCGCGGAGCACGGTCCGCGACTGGCGAGTCGGTCGGCTGCCAGGACGAGTCCGAGCGCGTTCGTGCCCGATCTGTGTGCCCAGAAGTGTCGACTTGCCGCCAGCGGAGTACATCTACTTGCTTGGCCTCTATCTCGGTGACGGCTATATCTCTCGTGGGCCCAGGACCTACTGCCTCAGGTTCTTCCTCGACTCGGCCTACCCGGGAATCGTCGAGGCCTGTCGGCTTTCCCTTGAGGCCGTTCGGCCCGGTAAGCAAGCATGGAGCCAACAGTGCAAATCGAGTCGCTGCCGTGTCGTCGCGATGTGGTCGAACCACTGGCCGTGCCTATTCCCGCAGCATGGCCCAGGACGCAAGCACGAGCGGCCAATCGCGCTTGCCCACTGGCAGGTTCAGCTCCTCGACGAACACCACGAGGACTTCCTCCGCGGGCTCATCCATAGCGATGGGTGCCGCATCGTGGCCAACGATCGCGGTGTGAAAAGCGTCCGGTATCACTTCTCGAACAAGTCCGAGGACATCAAGGCCCTGTATTGCGGCAGCCTGGACGCGCTCGGGGTACGTTGGACACGGCCGTGTGATCGACAGATTGCCGTCTACCGGAGGGCGTCCGTTGCCGTCCTCGATGAGTTCATCGGGCCGAAGCAGTAATCGACGCGAGCCCGGCGAAGTCGGGGTATTGTGCCTCCATGGCCGACACGGTCTTGATCCATCCGAACCGGGACAAGGCTGAGTCCAAGGCCACCAGGGTGGGGGTGATCCTTCTGCTGCTCGCGAGCGCGGCGCTCATCCTCATCATCACGCTCGGTGGGTGGTCGCAGCTTCAGGGCGCTCAGCCCGTCTCGTTCGCCTACGTGATCGTCTATGCCGTCATGGCGTTCTTCGTCGCCCGCTGGAACCGGGGCGTCCTCCCTGTCGCCGCGGGCCTCGCCGTCCTGTTCGCGGTGGTCGCGGCCGTTGCCGGCCCCGCCTGGTTCGAGCGCGACAAGGCCGGCTTCGACGATCCGACGCTAGAGCCGTCCATCCTCGGCCTGTTGACGATCATCCTCGTCCCCGTCCAGCTTCTGCTGATCGCCTTAGCGCTGCGTGGCTTCCAGCAGCAGTGGAACGTCGAGATCGAGGTGACCCGCGACGAGGCCGAGCGCTACCGGCGTGGCGACCGCGAGCCGGGCCAGGTCCAGCCGGCATAGACACCGCTCCGCGCGGGCTTACGATTACTGCGGGCCCGGGTGATGGAAGGGAAGACATGGGGTCCTCAAAAGGCCCTGCCCGCAAGGGCGTGTGGGTTCGAATCCCACCCCGGGCATCCCAAGGCGGCCGCCTCGCGGCCGAGCCTCAGGGCTTGAACTCGGTGGGCGGCCAGTCCTCCGGCCGCAAAGAGCCGAACCACGGGAGCTCCGGCTTGCGGTCGACCCGCAGGAACGCGGGCCGGCTCTCCGCCGCGAGGAACGTGGACAGCACCGGCACGACGACGAGGAACGCGAGGAGGATGATGCCGATCGTCTGGTCCATGTGGCAAATGGTACTGATGGGCTGAGCGAGCCGATCGGGGTCCCGGCGCGCGCACCCCGGCGATACTGCGCTCCCACGTTGGACTTCCAGGCCGAAATCGACGCGCTCACCGGCGTCGGCCGGCGCGCTCCCGGCAGCGATGCCGAGCGGCGGGCAGCCGCGCATCTCAAGCAGCGGCTCGAGAACATGGGACGCGGTGCGGGTCTCGAGTCCATCGAGGTGTGGCCCGCCTGGCCGCCGGCATATGCCGTGCTCGCCGCCCTCGCCGTGGTCGGCAGCGTGCTCTCGGTCTCGCTGCCGGCGCTCGGCGCCGCCCTTGCGCTCGCCGCGGCGCTGCTGACCTTCCTCGACGCGGGGCTCCTCCTACCGACGGTGCGGCGGCTGTTCGGCCGGCGCGCCTCCCAGAACGTCGTCTCCTGGGGCGCCGCGGACGGGCCGGGCAACCTTCTGCTCGTCGCCCACTACGACGCCGGGCGCGGCGGCATCGCCCTCAGCCAGAAGGCCGAGGCGCGACGCGCCGCCTTCGGCAACCTCGTCCGCCGCCCATTCGGCCCGCTCGAGCCGCTCTTCTGGTCCGAGCTCGCGGTGCTCGCCTGCTGTGTCGTCCGCCTGGCCGGCCCGAGCGGCCTCCTGCTCACCACGGTCCAGTTCGTCCCGACGGTGCTCCTTATCGTCGCCGTCGCCCTGCTGCTCGACATCGCCCTCTCCCCCACCGCCGGCGGCGAGAACGACAACGCCACGGGCGCGGCCCTCGCGCTGGGCCTCGCCGAGCGCTTCGGCGGCGGCGGGCTCGACCACTTCGACGTCCACGTGCTCCTCGCGGGCGCCCAGAAGGCCGTGGCCGGCGGCTCGCGTGACTTTCTCAAGCGCCACAAGCGCCACCTCGACCGCGGACGCACGGTGGTCCTCAACCTCGACGCCGTCGGCTCGGGCAGCGTCCGCTACACGACGCGCGAGGGACCGCTCATCGCGGTCAGGTCCCATCCCCAGCTCGTCCAGCTGTGCAAGTCGATCGCAGAGGACGACGAGGACGAGAACGCCTTCGGCGCCCGCTCGATCACCAACCGCTCGCCGAGCGACGGCTACGCCGCCCGCTCCGCCGGCCTGGCCGCGATCACCATCAGCTGCCGCGGCCGGCTCGACTACGTATCGGCGCGCGTGGACAGCGAGGCGATCGAGCGCGCCGAGCGCTTCTGCGCCGAGCTGATCCGCCGCCTGGACGTGGAAGTGGGCCCCAGCCTGGCGGGCCGGACCGGGGAGACCGTGCTCAGCGAGGCTGAGGACTGAGCTCCGCGGCGCGCTCGACGAACCAGTCGAGCGCATCGGGATTCGCCAGCGAGTCGCGGCTCGCCGCCCGGGCCGGGTCACCGCCCAGCAGGATCTTCTTGACCGGCACCTCGAGCTTCTTGTTCGACAGCGTGCGCGGCACCTCGGTGATCTCATGGATCGAGTCGGGCACGTGCCGCGGCGAGCAGTGCTCACGCAGCCGCTTCCGCAGGACGTCGGCCAAGGTCGAGTCGAGCGTGACTCCGTCGCGCAGCACCACGAACAGCAGCATGCGCTCGTCCACGTCGACCACGAGCGAGTCGAGCACCTCGTCCACGCCCTCGACGGCGGAGTAGATCTCGCTCGTCCCCATCCGCACGCCGCCGCGGTTGATCGTCGAGTCCGAGCGTCCGTAGATCACCGCCGTGCCGCGCGAGGTGATCTTGATCCAGTCCCCGTGCCGCCAGACTCCCGGGTACATGTCGAAGTAGCTCGAGCGGTAGCGCTCGCCATCCGGGTCGCCCCAGAGGAAGAGCGGCATCGACGGCATGGGCCTCGTGATGACGAGCTCCCCGACCTCGTCCACCAGCGCGCGCCCGTCCTCGTCCCACGCCTCCACCGCCGCGCCCAGGCAGCGCGCCTGGAGCTCACCGGCGTAGACCGGCAGCACCGGCGCGGCGCCCACGAAGGCGGTGCACAGGTCGGTCCCTCCGCTCGTCGAGAAGAGCCAGACGTCGCCGAGCTTCTCGTACACCCACTCGAAGCCCTCCACCGGCAGCGGCGAGCCCGTGGACCCCACGCTGCGCAGCGCCGGCATCGCCGGCGGCTGCGCGCCAGCCTTCATGCTCGCGCCGATGAAGCCCGCGCTGGTCCCGAAGCACGTGACGCCGGCCTCGGCGGCGAAGTCCCACAGACCGTGGGGATCCGCCTGGCCGTCGTAGAGCACGATCGCCGACCCCGCGAGCAGTCCACCGACCAGGAAGTTCCACATCATCCAGCCGGTGGTGGTGAACCAGAAAAAGCGGTCACCAGGCCCGAGGTCGCTGTGCAGGTTCGCCTTTTTCAGGTGCTCGAGCAGGATGCCGCCGTGGCCCTGCACGATCGCCTTCGGCAGCCCGGTGGTCCCGGAGGAGTAGAGCACCCACAGCGGATGGTCGAACGGCACCGACTCGAAGGAGAGCTCGGCAGGCTCGGCCAGGAGGTCGTCCCAGCCCGACGGCACGAGCACGGTGTGCTCGAGCGACGGGATCGCCGCCTCGATCTCTCGCACCCGCGGGCGCCTGTCGAAGTCGCGTCCCCCGTAGCGGTATCCCTCGGTGGCGATCAACACCTTCGGCTCGATCTGCTTGAAGCGGTCCACCACGGTGGGCGTGCCGAACTCCGGCGCGCAGCTCGACCAGATCGCGCCGATGCTCGCGCAGGCGAGGAACGCGACGACCGTCTCTGGGACATTCGGCATGTAGGCCACCACGCAGTCGCCGCGCTCGACCCCCAGTCGCCGCAGGCCGGCGGCGCAGCGCGCCACCTGGTCGCGCAGCTCGTCCCAGGAGAGCTCGGCCAGAGGCGCCGACTCGGACGCACTCACGATCGCCGCCTGGCCCGGCCGGGCCATACCTAGCAGGTACTCCGCGTAGTTCAGCCGCGTCTCCCGGAACCAGACGGCCCCCGGCATCGCGTCGCGCTCGAGCACCGGCCCGGTCCGCGGCCCGAGGCCGTACTCGTCCCAGATCGAGCCCCAGAAGCCGCCGAGGTCTTCGACCGACCAGCGCCACAGCTCGTCGTAGGAGGAGAAGCCGCGCGCCTCCATGAAGGCGGACATCTTGGACGGCCCGCTCGGCTTCCAGAGCAGCTCTCCCTCGCGCATCGCCACGGGATTCTATGGACGGTCTTGCGGTAGAGGCCGCGGTGTCAGGCGCTCAGGGCGGCTCGGTGGCCACCAGCACCGATGCGAGGCCGAGCACGACCAGCGCCAGAGCGATCTCGCACGCCACCGAGCGGCGCAGCAGCGCCGCGGCCCGCTCGGGCTCCTCACCGCCGTCCGCCACGGTCCGCAGCTGCGGAAGCAGCCGCCGCTGGTTGTATGCGCCGAGCGAGATCAGCCCGAGGAAGAGCGCGATCTTCGCGAGCACGAGGCGGCCGTAGGCGGTCTCGTACAACGCGTCGAACGCTCCCACGAGCACGATCGATTGCACGATCCCGCTGAGCAGCAGCAAGGCGATGGCGAGCATCGCCAGTCGCGAGAACCGGCCGACCGCGGCGGCCACGAGCGGAATCCGCTCGCGCCCGGCCAGCGCGCGAACGGCGATCGGAAGCGCCACGAGGAGCAGCGCCAGGCCGCCGAGCCACGCGCTCACGGCCAGGACGTGGGCGGTGTCGGTGACGACCAAGAGCCCGCGTGGCGAATGGGTCCACGAGTGGCCCGCCGCGGCGGCGGTGAATGCGAGCGCGGCGCTTGTCGCACCGAGCAGCGCCACCTGCGGCCGGGACAGCGGCCGACCGGGCGCGGCCCCCACTGCGCCCAGCGCCGCCCGCCGCAGTCCGGGCACGCGCTGCGGGCGTAGCAGCACCAGGACGGTGACCCCGAACAGCAGCCAGAGGCCGAGTCGGGCGGTCCACGCCCGCACGGGCCGCGTGTCGGAGACGGCGTCGATGGCGTCCGCGTCGAGCGCGGTCCAGAACGAGGTCCCGGTCGAGGTCGCCGCCTGTAGCACGATCGCGCCCGCGGTTGCCGCAAGCCCGAGGAGGACCGCGCCCAGCACGATCCCCCTCGCGAGCCGGGCGAACCTGTCAGATGCGGCGAGCCATCCGCTCCCGCCGCCCGCGACCTGCACGAGCGCCGGCACCCAGACGACGAACAGGAAGACCAGCCCGCCGACGGCAAGCGCGATCGCGAGATAGCCGAGCCCGCGCGCGACCGCGAAGGCCGCATCGGTCACGCCGCCGGGCTCGAGGGCCTCGTGCTCGCCACCGCCGCCGGCCTGCATCGCCCCGCCCGACGGACCCGTACCCGCCGGCGGCGACATGGACTCCTTCTCCTCCTGCGCCTCGCGCTCGGACATCGGCGGCCGTACCCGGAAGGCCGTGCGCTTGACCACCGGGTGCCCGTCCTCGGAGATGACGCGGTAGCTGGCCGCGTACGCGCCCTCCAGGCCGGACTCGAGCCGCACGGCCAGCCGCTCCTCTCGGCCGCCGGGGTGATACGGCTCACCCCGGTCGACCCGCCGCCCCGCGCGGTCCTCCACCCGGAGCTGCACGAAAGCCGGGTCGATCGCCTCGTCGAAGACGAGCAGAACCGTTCGCGGCGACCGCTCGAGCACCTGGCCCTGCTTGGGCTTGGACTCGAGCAGCGACGCGTGACCCAGCGCCGTGGCGGCGAGCACGGCGGTGCCGAGCAACGCCGCCGCCAGCGCGAGGGTCAGCTTCGACGCGAGGCGCATGGGACTGGTTTACCCGTTCACGCGGTCCCCACCCGGGTGCGGCGGCGCGCCATCAGAAGGGCCGCGATACCCGCCACGAGGCCGGCGGCGCCGACTATGAGCGCCGCGATCGCGAGCCCATTGCCGTCGTCGTCCTCCTCGCTCGCGGCGGGCGCCTGCTGCTGCGGGGCGGGAGCGGCCGCCGCTTCCTCGCCCTCGGCGGCCGTGAGCTCGACCTGGGGCGCGGGCTCCTCGGCGTCCGGCGGGCCGATCCAGCGGACAACCTCACCGTTGCTGTAGGTCTGGACCGCCTTGAACGTCAGCATGGAGCCAGGCTTTCCGTCCGGGATCCCGGCGGAGAGCCCGAAGTCCTGGAACTGGCCCGGTTGGATCACGCCCGCCTCACCGTTGCCGGTGAAGGTGACACGATCGACCTCCTCGGTGATCTGCTCGCCGAACTCCTCGACCGGCTTGTCCAGCTTGCGCATGGAGATCTCGATGTCCCAGTTCGGGACCGGCTCGTACGAGACGAACAGGAAGCCGGGCGGGAACTGCACCTCTACCTTCGTCGTGCCGGCGTTGTCCCGTTCGTTGGGCACCCGCACGTCGAGGCGGGTGAAGCCGCCCGCGGGCGCCTGCTCGGGTTGCAAGGTCACGTGCGCGCCCGCCACCGGGGCGAGCGCGAGTACCGCCACCACTGCGGCGGCCATGACGTAGCTGGGGATCTTCATGTTCAGGGCTCCTTCTCGATAGGTACGTGGACGGTGTCGCTGTAGAGGTCGAACTCGCCCCGACGTGCGTCGACGCGGATCTCCCAGTCACCGGCGGGCGACAGGTTCGCCCGCCTGACGACAAAAGCGCCCGGCTCCATGCCGCGGCGGGCCCGGTAGCGCAGCGGGCCGATGTCCTTCGACTTCAGATGGACCGACACCGTCACCTCGTCGGGCCGGCCCTTGGTGAACATCAAATGAATCTCGTTCTGCCCGAGCGTCCCGGGCATCACCTCCATCTCCGCTGTCAAGGGTCCGAGCTCAAGCTCCATCTCGGACGCCTCGTGCATCTGCACCTCGGTCTTCGCCGGCGGCGCGTTGACGAGCCCGGCGGTGACCCCCACCACCGCAACCATCACCACGAGCTCGGCGCTCGCGAAACGCATGAAGCGACGGCGCTCCAAGTGGGAGGCGATCCGCGTGCGCAGGCGCGGGACGGCGTAACGATTGTTGTAGGCACCGAGCGCCAGAAGCGGGAGGACGAGCCCGATCTTCACCAGCAGCAGGACGCCGTACTCGGTGTCCCAGAGGCCGCGCCAGGCACGCACCTGGAGGTAGCCGTTCACCGCGCCGGCCACAAGGAGGATCGCAACCGACACAACGGCCATCGTCGAGAAGCGGGGCACGCTCGTGGCCGCGAGGTCCCAGCGCCGGTCGCGTGTCAGCACCAACCCGAGGACCACGAAGGCCAGCCCGCCGGTCCACACCCCGGCCGCCTGGACGTGCGCCGCGTCGGCCACGATCGAGATCGGACCGCTCACGCTCGCATGGCCCGACAAACCCGGGGTCACCACGAGGCCCGCGGCCAGCACCAGCGCCGCGACGATCGTTGGACTCGAGGGCCGCTCGGCCTGCGCCCGGGCCACCAGCGCGACGACGCAGAGCGCCGCCGCGATCGCGGCCCTGACCAGCGCTAGATCTCCGAACCGCGTGCCGGCTACCGAGGTGACCACGTCCCATTGGAACCCGTGGCTGAGCTCGGCTCCTGCCGCGGCGGCGCCCTGGAGCCCGAGCTCCACGAGCGAGACCACGGTCAGGGCCGCCGCGAGGATCGCGACGATCGTCAGCAGCCGGCGGCGAACGGAGCTCTCGGCCGCGGCGAGGGCGAACACGAGGGCCGCCGTGCCACCTACGCAGGCCAGCAGCAAGGTGAAGTCCAGGAAGCGGCCGCCGAGGTAGAACGCCGATGTGATGAACGGCGTGTCCTCGAGCACTTGCGCCGCGACCCCGGCCGGCTGCGCCCCCGGCTGCTCCACGTGGAAGACCCAGGCGCCGTTGATCGGGTCCGAGTCGGCCGAGATCACCCGCCACGCCACGGTGTAGGTGCCGCGCTCCAGCCGTCCGTCGATCCCGACCGCCACCGACTCGGGGGCAGGCCGCATGATCTCGCCGGCGTCGACTTGGTCGCCGTCGCCGTCGTAGACGGTGATGGAGCCGAGGGCCGTCTCGACTGGCTCGTCGAAGTGCAGCACCACGCGTTTCGGCGAGTGCTCGACGACGCGGTCGCGCGGCGGCTCGGTTTCGATCAGCGTCGAGTGCGCCCATGCGGCAGGGGCCGGCATGAGCGTCATCACCAGGGCCAGTGGCGCGAGCCCAAGCATCGCCACGCGGCGAAGCACCAGGATCCTCCTCGCTCGGCGTCGCGGCCTGCGCCGCGACGCGACTTCAGGTACCTACGACCAGGAGCCGGCGGGAGGGGCGCGCTGCCCGTGGCCGAGGGCGAGCAGGGAAGGGCTGACGAGAGTCGCCGACCGCGGCCGCAGCGGCGGCGACTGCGGCCCGTGGCGGAGCAGCGGCCCGACGGCAGGCGTGGTGCCGGCGATGGCGCGGCCCAGCCCGAAGCTGATGGCGTACAGGGCGCGCGTGAGGAGCAGCGCCGCAAGCGCGAAGGGAAGCTGAAGCGCGAGGCCGAGGAGGAAGGTGGGCTCGAGCACAAAGTCGGCCGGGACCGAGCCCGATCCGATCAGCCGCTCGACGTGCTCCTGAACCACGAAGCCGAGCGTGGGCAGAATCGCGAACAACCGAAGCGGCGGGGACGACGGCCGGTGACCGCGAAGGCCCGCCCCGACGCAGAGGACCAGCCCGGCGAGGACGACGGCGAGGCCCCATAGCGCGAGCGCCGAGGTGTATCCGAGCCACGCATGGCCATGCTCGGCATGCATCCCCATCCGGTGCTCGGCGCCGGGCGAGACAAGCCAGTAGGCGAGGCAGTGGGCCCCGAGCCACGACGCAACCACCAGCGGCAGCGCCACTATCCATGCGGCCGTGCGTCCAGTCACGACGGCCACATCATGCCAGTTCTGACCATGGCCAAACCTCGGACCAGCCAGGCGACTCTCCTTTGCCTTAGTGAACTGACGAACAGTCCCCCTATCCGGGTGTACCCGACCGGCGTGCTGATCAAGCCAACTGGGCGCCTTTTCACCGCTCCCTCAATGCACGAGGGGCGGCCCTGAGGCCGCCCCTCGAGTACGACAGATGAGTTCGCTTGGCTACTCCTCCATGGTCTGCGGGTTCAGGTGATCCAGGAGCCTGGACCTGCCGGGCCTCTGGACCCTCGCCCGGTAGACCTCCAGGCCCCGTGCGGCGGCGTTGTTCTCAACGCCGTCGGACACGTACACCGGCAAGCCCGGGCCGGAGTTGAACAGCGGACCCGTGTACGGGTATGCCGACCAAGCGCCGGTCGTCCGCTCCGGGTCGTAGTAGGCGATCTCCCTCAGCCGCGTCGGGTCGGTGAAGTCGATCACGTCCACGCCGCCCGTGTACCAGGCATTGACGAGTAGGTCGCGATTGATGCCGGTCACGGTCATGCCCATGTGCGCGGAGCAGTACTCACCCGCACTGATGTCCGGCCGCAGGTCACCGACGTGGAACCGGCTCAGGAAGTTCCCCTCCATATCGGAGAAGAACATGTAGCCGGTCTGGTGCGTCCCGCCGGCTGGGTTCCACGGTCGGGGCTGATACGTGGTCATCGGCGGGCAGCCACGGCCGAACGACTCGTCCACCCAGTTGACGGTCTCCATGCCGTTGTCGAACATCACCGAGTGGAAGAAGTCGACCGCCCCCGGGAACTGGCCCGAGCCGCCCGAGCTGAGATCGTCGTCGCCCACGGCCATCGGATTCATCGTGTCCGGGATGCCGGTCCTGCGATTGACCTCCCAGACCTGGCCCTGCTCGGCGCAGGCGCCGCCGAGGATGTTGTCAGGCACGTGAATGACGGTGTCGTGGCACGCCACCGCCGCCGGCTCGAGGCCCATCAGCCCCTTCTCGGTCCAATCCTGCCTGCCGTCCGGGTCCTGCGGCCACCCGTCAATCCGGTAGCTGATCTCCGGCTCGGCGATCTCCTCGGTGTCCTCCGGATTGTCCAGCGGCACCTCAAGGACCTGAATCACCCTGTGAAGCGGGTCCTCGACCTCACGGTCGCTTGGGTCCTCGAACTGGTTGTTGGTGTTCCTGAACGGCTCCTGTCCCGCCGGCATACCGGTCTGACCGCATGTCGGCCCAGGCCGCAGCGGATACGACGGCACGTACACGACGAGGCGCGGATTCTGTCGATCGTTCGCGAAGCCGGTATGCGCCGTGATCGTGTGGGCGCCGCAGTCCGTGTACTGGGCGTCGACCTGCTCGATGTTCGCGAATGGAGCGCCGGGGAATCGATTAGAGCCGTCGCTCACTTCGAATACCCGGACGCCCTCCCAGCCCTGCGGGTTGGCATCGAACCGAACCGGCGGACCTCCCGGGGTCGGATTCGGCTGGAACGACTGCGCGGCGTCGCAGGCCGGGCCGTCCATGGTCCGGTCGACCGCGAGCAGCATCAAGTCCGGATTCCCGTTGCGGTTGCGATCCCAGAGGATCGGGTCGTTCTGGTTTCCGTTGCACTGGAAGTTCCGGATCTCCTCCGGGTTGGCCGGATCCGAAATGTCGTAGATGTGCACGCCGCCGGTCGTCCCGGTGTAGTAGCCCAGCACGGCGTAGTCGCCCCAGAAGGCGAAGTCGGAGTGAGTGGCCGCAAATGGATCGTCGAACTCCTTGATGATCCTGCGGGACTCGTCCTGCCGGTCCGAGAACTGTGCGGATGCCGTGCCGGTGAGCAGTCCCAGCGCCATGACCGTCAGCGCCAGTAACCGAAGCGCATTTCTCATGCGCACCTCCTCCCGAGAGATGTGGTTGTGAGAGAGGGCTCCTCGAAGGCCCCTCGGGGAGGGCTCTTCCAATGCCCCTCTGGGAGCTACCCCTGCGGCGCCCGCGGCAAACCCAATGTGAGGCGCCGGTGGCTCGCCCACTCCGGAACCTTCTCCGCTTGGGCAAGACAGGTCCGGGGCGGCGCGCCAACTTGGCGAACTGGGTTGGTGCGGGCGCGATCACGGGTATAGTGCGCGACCGCAACTTGAGGAGTCGCCGGCTCTCACCCTATGGGACCTGGCCCCCGGTGGCCTCCTGAACGGATAGGGAGGTTCTATGAGTCGACTAGCTCGCTTAGTCGCTCTCGCAATTGCGGCCGTAGGTATGTTGGCCTTTCCGGCCATCGCCGCGGCCGGTCATCTAACCGACCCGCGCACGGACAACTTGATTCCGCGCGGACACATCGTCGAGCCGGCGGTGCTCGGCGGGTTCGGGGGAGGGAACCCGGACGTCCATACGGACCTTGCCTTCTGGGGCAAGTACGCGTACCAGGGCAACTGGGACGGGTTCAACATCCGCGACATCCGCGACCCGGACAATCCGACAACGGTCTCGCGGACGTTCTGCGACGGCAACCAGGGCGACATCGTCGTCTGGGACGACATCCTCGTGCGCGCGTGGAACACGGCCGCTGGAAGCCCAGGGCCGTTTGGTGCTGGTTTGACCTGCGACGGTCAAGCCGTGCCGGCGGGGTTCGAGGGCGTCCACGTGTTCGACATCAGCAACAAGCAGAACCCGGAGCTGATCGACTCCATCGAGCTCAGCCAGCGCCCGATGAGTGCGCGTGGCGACGAGCAGGACGGCGCGATCGGCTGCGGCTCGCACACGTTGACGCTCGTGCCGGACCTCAGGAACGACCGGGTGCTGATCTACAACCAGACCTCGGGGGGACCGTGCCCGTTCGTCGGGATCCTGGAGGTTCCGCTCGAGGACCCAGAGGCCGCCGAGTGGTTGCGGAATGAGATGCTCGTAGAGGCCGACGCCGGCCACGACTCGGGAGTGATCCTGGGCAGGGCCAACCTATTGGCCGTCGCGGCCCATGACCACACCAACGTGTACGACATCGGCCGCAACAGCACGCCGGGCGGCACCCTGGACAATCCGAGGTTCCGGTACACCATCACGGAGCCAGGCGTCTGCAACGTGGCTGGCGACCCGCTCTGCACCGGCAACTGGCACTCCGCCAGCTTCACCTGGGACGGCGAGGTCATCATCCTCGGCTGGGAGCCCGGAGGCGGGCTGCAGGCCGAGTGCGAGGCAACGGATCCGCCCGTGAAGAAGAGCTTCTTCTTCTACGACGCGGACACGGGCGAGAAGCTCGGTCAGTGGACGTTGCCGCGGCCGCAGACCGCGCAGGAGAACTGCACGCTGCACAACTACAACCTGATCCCGCTCCGCAACGGGCGGGACATCCTGGTGAGCGGCAACTACCAGGCGGGTGAGTGGGTCATCGACCTGACGGACCCGGCCAACCCGCAGACCGTGGCCTGGAGCGATCCGCCCCCGGCCCCGCTGCCCCCGGGGGGCGTGGGCAATCCGCCCCTCTTCTGCACCGCCGGTGGCGGGTGTCCGCTCACGGGCGCCTGGTCGGGCTACTGGTACAACGGGTTCATCTACGAGAGCCACATCGGCGAGGGTCTGAACATCTTCGAGTTGCGGGGTAGGGAGACGCGCTCGGCAATCAAGCTGGGCCATCTCAACCCGCAGACTCAGGAGTTCACGATCGACAAGCGTCGCGGCGGCGGCGACGACGACGATGACGACGATGACGACGACGATGACCGCGGAAAGGACAAGGACCGCGACGACGATGACGACTGACGCCTGACGGCCAGCCGCCAGGCGCACCATACGAGAGGGCGGCCACATGGCCGCCCTCTCGCCTCTCCGGAAGGACTGCGCCCGGTGGGGCCCCTCAAACCGGCGTGACGGGGTTGTGCTTGGCGGGCCACGCCCGCTCGCGCGAGACGTACGCCGTCATTCGCCGCACCAGCTCCTGCCGCAGGTCGCCGGGCTGCACCACCGCGTCGATGACGAGCTCCGAGGCCAGGTGGAGGATGTCGATCTCCTCGCTGTACTCGGCCCTCAGCTCCTCGGTGCGCCGCTCCCGCTCGGCGGGATCCTCGATCGCCTGAAGCTGGTTGTAGAAGACCGCGTTGATCGCCGCCTGGGGCCCCATCACCGCGATCTTGGCGCCCGGCAGCGCGATGCAGGCGTCGGGATCGAAGGCGGGTCCCGCCATCGCATACAGCCCGGCTCCGTATGCCTTGCGTACGATCACTGACAGCTTTGGGACGGTGGCCTCGGAGACCGCGGAGATCATCTTGGCGCCAGCGCGGATGATGCCCTGGCGCTCCACCTGCGTGCCGATCATGAAACCGGGCACGTCGGCCAGGAAGAGCAGCGGGATGTTGAACGCGTTGCAGGTCCAGATGAAGCGCGCCGCCTTGTCGGCCGAGTCGACGAACAACACGCCGCCACGCTGGCGCGGCTGGTTGGCGACGATTCCGATCGCCCTGCCGTCGAGCCGCGCGTAGCCCACGATGAGCTCCTTGGCCCAGCGCTTCTGGACCTCGAGGAAGGAGTCGGCGTCCACCAGGCCGAGGATCAGCTCCCGCATGTCGAACGGCTTGTTCTCGTCGGCGGGTATCTCCGGCAGGCCGCCGGCCGGGTCGGCGGGCGGGGCCGGTGGGGGGTCCTGCCGCCAGTTCGCCGGAAAGTACGACAGGTAGCGCTTGGCGAGGTCGATCCCCTCCTCGTCCGACTTCACGAGGAAGTGGCCACAGCCGGACACGCCCGTGTGCATGCGCGCGCCGCCCATCTCCTCGAGCGTCACCTTCTCGCCGATCACCATCTCCGCCATCCGCGGCGAGCCCAGGTACATGGAGGCGTTCCCGTCGCGCATGATCGTCACGTCGCAGAAGGCGGGGATGTACGCGCCGCCGGCCGCGCTGGGACCGAACAGGACGCAGACCTGCGGCACCGCGCCGGACAGCTTCACCTCGGTGTGGAAGATGCGCCCCGCGCCGCGCCGGCCGGGGAACATCTGCACCTGGTCGGTGATCCGGGCGCCTGCCGAGTCGACCAGGTAGATCATCGGCACCAGGTGCTCCAGGGCCTGTTCCTGGATCCGGATGATCTTCTCGACCGTCTTGGGGCCCCAGGAGCCGGCCTTCACGGTGGGGTCGTTGGCCATGAGCGCCACCGGGCGCCCGCCTACCTGAGCCATTCCCGTGACCACGCCGTCGGCCCCGAAGCCGTCCTGCTCCCAGTTCGCGAGGAGGGCGTCCTCGACAAACGTGCCCGCGTCCACGAGCCGGGCGATGCGGTCGCGCACAGGGAGCTTCCCCTGCTCGGCCGACTTGTCGTGGTGGCGCTGCGGGCCGCCGCCGCGGGCCCGCTCGAGGGCTTCCTTCAGGTCCGACATCGCGGAGGAATCTACTAGTGGTCGGCGCGCAGCTGGGAGCGCAGCCAGCGCCGGATGAGCGCGTGGCGCAGGCTCATCAGCCCCGCGCCCAGGACGGCGCCCACGGCCGCCAGCCCTATGGGCGCGAACGGGGTGGTGCCCACGACGAGCAGGCCGATCCCGGCTCCGGCCTCGGCGCCGATGATGCCGGCCACGACCTCGCGTCGCGCCCGCTTGCGTGGATCCGGACCCTGCATGGAGAACGCCTTCTACCCGGGTTCGTCACATCCTCTCCCCTGGGAGAGGACGTTCACGGCCGGCGCCTACGGCACCAAGGGGAGCCGGGCGGTCCGCCCAGCCCGGCGATCAGGGTCAGTGTCCGACCCTGGTGTTCATATGGAACACCAGGATCGGACGCTTGCCCGGTCGCGGCGATGGAGTCGACCCACCGCAGCCATCGGACCCAACCCCTTCCGCCGGGAGTACGCCGCCGCCTCAGAGCCCACCGAGAGCGAAAGGCGCCTACTGCGCCACGCCGCCGACGGCCGCCGGCGCCACGCCCCCGGCCGGCTCCACTCTTGCCATGCGCGACGGACCGATCGGTCCCGACGGCTGCCAGCCCCTGAAGTGCCGCAGCATCGCGAGCAGGCCGGCCAGCCCCACGGCCGCCGCCAGGCCGCCGGCGTATGCCACCGTGCCGCGGGCGCCGATCGCGGCGATCAGCAGCCCTCCGGCGGCGAAGGCCGCGAGCTCGGCCGAGTTGCGGATCCCGTTGTAGGCGGCGAAGGCGCGGCCGTGGAGCGCATCCGGCACCCTCAGGTGGATCAGGCTGCGGAACAGGACGTTCTTGACCCCGTGCGCCAGGCCGCCCATGAACATGCAGGCCAGGAAGAACGGGAAGCCCAGGAAGGCTGCCGGCAGCGCCAGCGCCAGGCCCTGGATTGCGACCGCCGCGAGCGCGCCGGTGGCGGTCGCTCCCGCGGCGACGCGCCGCGAGAGCACCATCGCCCCGAGCGCCATGCCGACCGTCCAGACCGAGAGCATCAGGCCGTAGGCAACATCCCCCCTGCCGAGCACGTCCTCGACGAAGAACAGCTCGCCGACCCACACGGCCGACATGAACAGCAGCGAGCCGAAAGCGGCCAGCATCGCGAGGTACAGGACCCGGTCGCGAACCAGGAACACGATCCCGTCGCGGGCCCGGGTCGCCTGCCGTTCCTCCGCGCCCACCCCGGCGCGACGGACGCGCAAAGCCAGGGCGGCGCCCGCCACGGCGGCGAACGTTGCCGCATTCACCAGCATCGCGAGGCCCAGCCCGCCGACCGCGAACAGGACGCCGCCGAGCAGGGGACCCACCGCGTAGCCGATGTAGCGAACGGTCTCGACGTGACCGTTCGCTACGCGGATGCTGCGGTCACCCGCGAGCAGCGGCACGAGCGCGAACTCCGCCGGCTGCGACACGGCGAACACGAGCCCGAGCAGCGCGGTGAGCGCGAGCACCGGCGCGATGTCGCCACTGGCGGCGAGCGCGGCCGCCCCGACCGCGCCGAGCGCCGAGACTCCGGCCAGCACGCGCGTCGCGTCGACCCGGTCGACCAGCAGCCCCGCCAGGCCGGCGCCGGCGACCGACGGGCCGAAAAGGCAGATCCACAGGGCCGCCACGACGAGCCCCGAGTCCGCCACCTCCTTCAGGTGGAGGCCGAGCGCCACGATCGCCACCCAGTCGCCCAGGGCCGAGAGGCCGAGGGCGCCGACGACCAGGCGAAAGTCGCGGTCGCGCGTGCCGGCCATCTCAGGCCCGGGCTTCCAGCACCAGGTTGAACGGGGTCTGCTCGGCGCGACGCCAGTGGGTGAAACCCGCCTCGGCGAAGACGTCGGCGAGCCGGGCCTCGCCGGCCTGCGCCCCGAGCACGTTGTGGCCTCCCTCCGACACCGCATGCGCGCAGCACAGCGTTGTCGAGGCCGAGTAGTACAGGCGGCCGATCGGACCCTCGTTGTCCTCGAGGCTATCCGCGGCGTACGGCTCGACCAGCATGACCGTGCCGCCGTCGGCGAGCGCCGACCGCGCCTGCCGCGCGGCGCCGACGGGGTCGCCCATGTCGTGCAGGGCGTCGAAGAAGCAGATCAGGTCGAAGCCCTGCTCGGGGAGGTCGACCGCGGTGCCGACCGAGAAGGTCACCCGGTCTGCAACCCCGGCCGCCTCGGCGTTCTCGATCGCGGCCTCAATCGAAGCCTCGTGCGGATCGATGCCGAAGAAGGTCGAGTTCGGAAACGCCTCGGCCATGAGGACCGTGGAATGGCCGTGGCCGCAGCCGACGTCGGCGACGTTCGCCCCGCGCTCGAGCTGCTCCACCACTCCGTCCAGGGCGGGCAGCCACTGCGGCACCAGCGAGCCGGCGTAGGCGTTCTGGTAGAAGGCCGCGACGCCGCAGAAGAGCCGCTCGTCGTGGACGCCCCAGGGCACCCCCTCGCCGGTGCGAAACGCCTGGACAGCCCGATCCTCGTCGATCCACATCGACGCCGGAACGTTGTAGGCGGGGGTGAGCAGCATCGGGCTGTCGGGGTCCGCCAGGACCGCGGCGTGCTCGGGCGGTAGCTCGTAGGTCTCGGCAGCGGAGTCGTACTCGACATAGGCGGCCGCCACCTGGCTGCCCAGCCACTCGCGCACGTAGCGTTCGGCGCAGCCCGCGCGCTCCGCCAGCTCGGCGGAGGTGAGCGGGCCGGCTCCGGCGAGGGCTCGGTACAGCCCGAGCTTGTCGCCCAGGCTCACCATCACTCCGCCGTAGCTGGCGGCCAGGTCGGTGAAGGCACGGTCGAGGAAGGCCTGTAGCTTGTCTTCGTTCAGGGCAATCGTCGTCATGGCTCCCAGGATGCGGCTGACGACCCCGTCCGAACAGTGGGATAGTGATCAGGACCGGTCCATTGGTGCCAAGGAGAAGCTGACATCGACTCCGGCCCCTCCACTCGCGTGAGCATCGTCGCGATCCGCGAGGCGGCAATCTCGCCGGTCAGCGGCCTGTTCGAGACGTTCAAGGCCGCCGGCGCGATGGCCGCCCCCCAGGACCTTGACGGGAAGCGTGCAGAGGCGTTCGAGGTCGAGATCGTCGGCGAGCGCGCGGGGATAGTCGAGGGTCCGAGCGGTCTGACGATCAACGCCCAGCGGGGGGTTGGCGAGGTCGACAGGACGGACATCGTGATCGTGCCGTCGATGGCGGTCGACGAGGAAGCCCAATGGGTGCCGGGGCGCCATCCGGCGATGGTCGCCTGGATCCGAGCGATGTACGAGCGCGGCGCAACGGTGTGCTCCGCCTGCACCGGCGGGATGCTGACCGCAGAGACCGGGCTCCTCGACGGGCAGGAGGCGACGATCCACTGGGTGGCCGAGGCCTACTTCCGCGAGCGCCACCCCGAGATCGTGCTGCGCCTCGACGAGGCGCTCGTGGTCTCGGGCGACGGTGGCCGCCTGGTGACATCGGGCGCCGCGACCGCTTGGCACGACCTCGCGCTCTACCTGATCGCTCGCCACGTCGGGCCGGCGACCGCCCAGGCCATGGCGCGCTTCTACCTGTTCCAGTGGCACCGAGGCGGCCAGGCCGCCTTCCAGGTGTTCGATCCGGGGACCGATCACGGGGACGCGGTCGTGCTCGCCGCTCAGCGCTGGATCGCGGACAACTACGCCGTCGCGGCGCCGGTGGCGGAGATGGTCCGGCGCTCCGGGCTCACCCCGCGCACCTTCAAGCGCCGCTTCAGGGCGGCAACCGGCGAGACGACGATCTCCTACGTCCAGCGGATCAGGGTGGAACGCGCAAAGCGCGCCCTCGAGACCGGGAGCGCGCCGATCGAGCAGATCAGCTGGGCGGTGGGTTACGAGGACGCGGCATCGTTCCGCCGCCTGTTCAAGCGCCTCACCGGGCTGACGCCGGGCGAGTACCGGCGGCGCTTCACGCTGCCCGACCTCCCGCACGTGCCTGCCGAGCAGCCGCGCGCGATGGCGAGCTGAGCATCACGTCGTGGCGGGCGTCGGCGACGCCCCGCCCGGCGGCTGGCTCTAGACGCGCTCGGTCTGGCCCGTGCCGTCCTGACCGTCCGTTTCACCCTGCGTGGACATACCGGTCGGCTGAGCGCCGTTGTCGGTGTTGCCCTTCGTCTCGGCTCCGGTGCCCTCGGTCGCCTCGCTCTGGCCGGTGCCGTCGGCGCCGTCGGTCTCGCCCTGGGTGGACCTGCCGGTGTCCTGCCCGCCGTTGTCGGTGTTGCCCATGGTCTCGTTGGCGGTCCCGCCGTCGGAGTCGGTGCCCGTCCCGTCGTCGGTGCCGTCGTCGCCGGTATCGGTGTCGTCGTCCCCGCTGCCGGAGTCGTCGTCATCGTCGTCGCTCGCCACGGCGGTCTGCTTGACCGGCGCGGCGTCGGCACGCTGGTCGCTCGCCACCCAGAGCAGCGGGACGGAGATCATCAAGAGCGTCGCGGCGAGGATCGCAAGCGCCTTGCGCGAGAGTGAGCTCTGGTCCTCGGAGTCCGCACCCTCGGCGGCAAGGTCGAGGAAGAGGCGAGCGGCGGGTTTCATCGGCACTCCTTCGGTTGCAGGCGTGGCCAGCTCTACCAGCGAGGGACCGGATCTTAACCGGGATCGAAGCCGGTGTGAACGCTTCACTCCGCGCCTACAGCGCCCGCGTACCGCGCCTGCCGAAGGTGAGCTTTCGCGGCAGCCGAGCGACCAGTGGCGCCAGCCCGTCGACGAGCTCTTCAGCCGATATCCGGTCGCCGGGCCGCGCCTCGAGGCAGCCGGAGATCAGCTGCGCGAGCTCCCGGGGCACTCCTCGATCGGGAAGCGACCGCGGCCGTTCGACGAGTTGGGGGAAGCGCACGTGCGGGTCGTCGCTGTCACGCGCCCCCTTCGCGCGCGGGAACGGAACCGCGCCGGCGACGGCGTGGTGGAGAGTTGCCCCGAGGCCCCAGACGTCGGAGGCAGCGCCGATCTCGCCGGGGTGCCCGGCTGGGTCGCACTGCTCCGGCGGCATATAGGCGTCCGTCCCCACCGGGCGGCGTATGCTCGCGGCCCGCTCGATCGAGCGGGCGATGCTGAGATCAATCAGGCGCGGCGGGATGCCCATGACGATGTTGTCCGGCTTCACGTCCAGGTGGACCACGCCGTTGAGCTCCATGTACCGCAGGGAGGCGCCCACGTGGGCGGCGAGGGGCAGGAGCTGCTCGATCGAGACGGCCCCGCCGCGGCGGATCAGCCTCCGCAGCGTCGGACCCTCCAGGTGCTCCAACAGCAGGTGTGGGCGTGGGCCCTCGAGCACGGCGTCGAAGCCGCGGACGATCACGGGATGCGAAAGCCGCTCGAGAACTTCTGCCTCCTCGCGCAGGTCCTGGCGTGCATCCTCCCTCTCGAGGAGCCCCGGGCGGAGCACCTTCGCCACCGCCAGCGCGTAGAGCTCGTCGTCCCAGACCAGGTAGACCTCGAACCGGTTGCCGCCGCCCAGCGCGCGCACGACACTGCGGCCCGGAACGAGCTCGTCGCCCTCCGCGAAGCCCCAGCCGGCTACCGCCAAGGGCGTCTCAGGCGAGGCCCTCGCGGACCGCCCGCACCGCCGCCTTCACCCGTCCGTCCGCCCACTGCCCCTCGACTGGCCGATCGTTCAGGAAGTGGCCGTGACACGCCGAGGAAGATAACGCGACCCGGCGGGTCGCATGAGGGGGGCCGGCGCCCCGCCAGCCGCGGCAGCGCTTCGGCTACCGCAGCTCAACCGCCACCGGCGCGTCGCCCGAGTAGTCGTAGAACCCCCGCCCCGACTTGCGCCCGTACCAGCCCGCCGAGAGCATCTTGCGCAGCGTGGGTGGGCGCGCGAAGCGTCGCTCGCGGAACTCGTCGAACAGCACGTCGCAGATCGCGCCGAGCGTGTCGAGCCCCACGAAGTCGGCGAGCGTGAGCGGTCCCATCGGGTGGCCCGCGCCGGCCTTCATGGCCTGGTCGATCTCGTCGATCGTGCCCACGCCCTCCTCGTACGCGCGGATCGCGTCGAGCATGTACGGCACCAGCAGGCGGTTGACGATGAAGCCGGCCTTGTCCTTCGTGGGGATCGCGAGCTTGCCGAGCGAGTCGGCGAAGCGCCTGCCGATCTCGAACGCCTCGTCGGAGGTGATGACGGAGCGGACCACCTCGACCAGCTTCATCACCTGCGGCGGGTTGAAGAAATGGAGGCCGAGGAAGCGCTCCGGGCGGCCGGTCACAACCGCCTGGTCGATCACCGCGACCGACGAGGTGTTGGTGGCGAACACGGTCTCCGGCGCCGCTACCGCCTCGACCTCGCGCCACATGTCGCGCTTCACGTCGAGGCCCTCCGTGATCGCCTCCACGACCAGGTCGCTGCCGGCGAGTTCGCCGTAGTCGAGCGTCCCCTGGATGCGGCCGCGGACGGCGTCGGCGTCGGCCTGCTCGAGCTTGCCGCGCTCCACGGCGCGCGCGAGCTGTTTCTCGATCTTCCCGAGGCCGCGGTCGAGCGCCGCCTGGTCGATCTCGCGCACGACGACGTCGTAGCCGGCCTGGGCCGTGACCTGCGCGATGCCGTGCCCCATCAGGCCGCAGCCGACCACTCCCACCCTGCGGATCTCCATCTTCACTAGGCTGGGCAGCCTATATGGCGCTTCTGGTCACAGAGGACCGCGGCAGAGTCCGCCACTTGGTCCTCAACCGGCCCGACAAGCGCAACGCGCTGAGCGGCGAGCTGATCCGGGAGCTGGGCGCAGCCATCGAGGAGACGGCGGCCGACGACGACGTGCGGGTGGTCGTCCTGCGCGGGGAGGGCGCCATGTTCTCCTCGGGCATGGACGTGAACGATCTGCGTGACCTGTCCGAGGACCCGGCGCGGCTCCGAGCATTCCGGCGGCCGATCCTGTCCTGGTGGAACCTGCTCGAGGAGATGCCGAAGCCGACGATCTGCCAGATCCACGGCGCGGCACTCGGCGGGGCGTTCGAGCTCGCGCTCGCATGCGACTTCCGCACGATGGCCGAGGACGCCGTGGCCGGGATCATGGAGGTCCGGATCGGGCTGCTGCCGGACGTCGGCGGCTGCTCGCGGCTGCCCGCGGTGGTCGGGCTCGGCAACGCCAAGGAGCTGATCATGACCGGCAAGGTCATCGACGGCCGGGAGGCGCACCGGATCGGGTTCGCCAACCGGATCGCCCCGGCGGGGGCGCTCGACGAGGCCACGGACGCGTTCGCCGCCGAGCTGCTGGCGTGCGCTCCCCGCGCGGTCGGACTGGCAAAACGCGTGATCGACGCCGCGGCGAAGCCTGCCTTGGCGCTGACGCTCGAGCAGGAGGTGGCCGCGCAGGAGACGCTGGCGGGGAGCGAGGACTTCGCCGAGGGGGCGCGGGCCTTCTTCGAGAAGCGGGATCCCGATTTCGCGGGGCGGTAGGGCTCGCAAGCTCGACACGCCCCAGAACTGCAACGAGCCCGGATGCCGTGGTCCGGGCCCGTCGCCGATAGCCGAGGCTGGGTCGGGGGAACCCACTATGTGCCGAAAACCGGCCCCGGCGGCTTCAAACGGGTGATACCCGGTCTGGCGGAAACCAATCCTCACGCAGGTACGTGCCTGCGCGCCAGCCAAGCGGCGTAGGCGAAGGCGAGCGCCGCGGCCACGCACAGGAGGCCCGAGACCGCCCATGCGGCGGAGTACCCGTACTCGGCCGAAACCACACCGTAGGCGGCCGGCCCCGCGGCAGCGCCGACGTAGATGCCGCTCTGCGTGACGCCCGTGGCGGCACCCGGCGCGTCGCGGTTCAGGTCGACCACGGCGAGGTTGAACAGCCCCGGCCAGCCCCAACCCAGCGCAAAGGCCACGAATACGCCGAGCACGAACAGCGCGGCCTCGCCGGTCGCCAGCAGCGCGAAGCCGAACGAGCCCGACACCAGCAGCGCCACGACAGCCGCGAATCCGTAGTCGCGCCTGCGGTCGGCCCGTTCCCCGAGGGCCACGCGCGAGAGCAGGCTCACCGCGCTGCCGGCGGCCGCCAGCAGGCCGGCCACACCCTCGGCGATCCCGACGTCGACGGCCGACGCCACGAGGTAGGCACCGAGCGAGTTCGGTCCCGCGCTGGCCAGTGCGGCCCCCACGGCGGTCACGATGAGCGCGCGGCTGGGGCGCGGCGGGGGGTCGCGCGGCGGCACCGGCGCGAAGCCGGCCGCGCTTCGCCGTACCACCAACGCCACCGCCAGCGCGCCGGCCGCGCAGATGGCGAAGGTGGGGCGCCAGCCGAGCGGCAGCGCCAGGAGCGGCAGCGTGAGTCCGCTGACCAGCACCGCCGCCGGAATGGCCGCCTGCTTGACGCCGAAGGCGAGGCCCTGACGGGCGAGCGGCACCTGGTCGGCCATGAACAGGTTGATCGCGGGCTGCGTGACAGAATTCGCCAGGCCGGCCACGGCCAGCAGCGCCAGAAGGACGACCAGCGACTGCGCCAGCAGCGCGGCGAGCAGGAGGCAGGCGGCGGTCGCGATCACGCAGGCGCGGATCGAGCGCAGCGCCCCCAGCCGCTCGGCGAGCCGACCGCCCGGGCCGGCGCCCACCGCCCCGGCGGCGAAGAACACCGTCACACCCGCCGCCACGGCCGCCACGCTCACATCGAGGTCGGCGCGGATCTGGAGCGCGAGCGCGCCGACCAGGAAACCAGGCAGCACCGTCGCCGCCCCGGCGGCGATCGCCAGGGCGGCGGGTCTTGCTACGCCAAGCCCACCAGGTTCGCCATCGCTATCACGCCGACCACGCATAGGACTGCGCCGATGATGTCGAACACGAGTCCCGCTTTGAGCATGCGCGTGATGGGGAGCAGGCCCGACGAGTAGACGATCGCGTTCGGCGGGGTCGAGACGGGGAGCATGAATCCGTAGTTGGCGCCGAAGATCGCGGCGAGCGCCGGGATCGTCGGGTTCAGGTCGGACGCCGCCGCCACCGAGATCGCGATCGGCACCATGATCGCCGCGCTGGCGGTGTTGCTCGTGGTCTCCGAGACCAGCACCGAGATGATCACGATCACGATCGTGATCCCAACGAGGCTCGAGACGCCGAGCGCGTCGGAGATCGAGGTGCCCACCACCTCGGCGAGCCCGGTCTCCGACAGCAGCGTGCCCAGCACGAGGCCGCCGCCGAAGAGGATCACCGTGCCCCAGTCGATCTGGGTCGCCTGGTTCCAGTTGATCGTGAACTTGCGCCGGCCCCAGTCGACCGGCAGCACGAACAGCGCTGCCGCGGCCAGGATCGCGACGATGCCCTCGTTCGAGGCCTCGCTGACCTGCGTGTAGGCGTCCGAGTCGTCGCCGGCCACCAGGCCGACCAGGCCGGGCAGGAACCAGCCGATCAGCGCGAAGGCGAGTACGAGCAGGCAGTTCTTCTCACCGCGGCTCAGCCGGCCGAGCTTGGCGCGCTCCTCCGCGATGTACTCCTCGACGCCCGAGACCTGCTTCACCTCGGGGCGGTTCATCAGCACGGTGACGAGGATCACCGCCACGAACATCACGATCACGATCGGCAGCGCCATCACGAACCACTCGAAGAACGTGATCGGCTCGCCGGTCTCCGCCTCGAGCAGCTCGCGGCCGATCAGGTTCGGCGGGCTGCCGATCGGAAGCAGCAGGCCGCCGACCGTGATGCCATAGGTGATCACGAGCATCAGCGCGGCGCCGAAGCGAAGCCGCTCCGGATTGCGGTCGCCCCCCGCCTGGGCGGCGACCATGCCGCCCACCACGCCCATGACGCCGAGTGCGATCGGCAGCATCATGGCCGCGCCCGCGGTGTTCGACATCACCGGCGAGGTGAGCGCGCCGATCAGCCCGAAGGCCAGGATGATGCGGTAGGTCGAGCCGCCGACCGAGCGCATGGAAAGCACCTTGAAGGCGAGCCGCCGGTGCAGCCCGTGCACCACCATCGCCTGGGCGATGATGAAGCTCCCGATGAACAGGAAGATGGTGTCGTCGGTAAACAGGCCGAACACCACGTCCACGGAGCTGTCGCCCTCGGGCGGAGGCGGGGTGGCCTCGAGCAGCGCGCACAGCACCACGCCGAGCAGCGCAGTGACCGGGATCGGGATCGCCTCGGTCAGCCACCAGACGATCACAAAGGCGAGGATTGCCGCGAGCCGGTGCTGGTTCCCGTCCAGGTCGAACGGGATCAGCAGCATGATCGCGAACACGATCGGCCCGAGGAACAGGCCCACGGTCCGCCGGCGCCGTTCGAAGCGCTTCTCGGCCTCCGACAGGCGCCCCTCCTGCTCGTCGAGCGTCCTGTAGGTACGGCGCTCGGTCAGTTCGTCGCCGTCGTCACGCGCAAACCGCCGCCGGCGGCGCTCCTCGCGCTCCCTGGTCTCCATCTCCATGTGGGGCCTCCTCCTCGGAGACACCCCTACCCGGCTACCTCCTATGCCATTCCACGGGGCCCGCCGTGAGCACGTGGCTGCCGAGCGGACGGCCCAGGACCCGCTGCGCCTCGCGGGCGCATTCCACGAGCCGCTCGAGGTCGATGCCGGTCTCGTAGCCCATCTCGTGGAGCATCGATACGAGGTCCTCGCTGGCGATGTTGCCCGTCGCGCCCTTCGGTACCGGGCAGCCGCCCAGCTCGCCGAACGAGGACTCGAAGGAGCGCACGCCGGCCTCGAGCGCGGCGACGGCGTTCGCCAGGCCCTGCCCGCGCGTGTTGTGGAAGTGCGCCGTGAGCTCCGCGCCGAGGTCGAGCTCCTCGAAGAAGCGCCTCACCTGCGCCGGGTTCGCCATCCCGGTCGTGTCCCCGAAGCCGACCTCCTCGCAGCCGGCGTCCACCAGCCGCCGCGCGATCGCCAGCACCCGCTCGCGCGGCACCTCGCCTTCGTACGGACAGCCGAAGGCCACCGAGATCACCCCCTCGCAGCGAAGGCCCTCGGTCCGGGCGCGGTCGATCACCCGCTCGAGCCCGGCCAGCGACTCCTCGATCGACCTGTTCACGTTCTTGCGGTTGTGCGTCTCGGAGGCGGAGAGGAAGAGGTTGACCTCGTCGAAGCTGTCCCTCACCTCGAGCGCGTTGTCGAGGCCGCGCTCGTTCGGGATCAGCACGGTCACGGACACGTCATCCGGGATGTCCGCGGTGCGCAGCACCTCCGCCCCGTCGGCGAGCTGCGGGATCACGTCGGCGCGCACGAAGCTCGTGACCTCGAGCCTGGGGACGCCCGTGCGCGCGAGCATCTCGATGAGGCGCACCTTGTCGGCCGTCGGGATCACCTCGGGCTCGTTCTGGAACCCGTCGCGCGGGCCGACCTCGCGGATGCGCACCTGCTCTGCCGCCACGCTCAGATTCTGGCAAGGCCACCGCTCACGCCGAGCGCCTGACCCGTCACGTAGGAGGCGTCGTCGGACGCGAGGAACGCGATCGCGGCGGCCACCTCGTCGGGATGGCCGAGGCGACGCAGGTTGGTCGAGCCGATCATGGTCTCGACGAGGCGCTTGCCGATGTCGCCCAGTTGCTCCGGCGCCCCCATGAGCAGCGGGGTGTCGATCGGGCCGGGCGCCACCGCGTTGCAGGTGATCCCGTAGCGGCCGTTCTCGATCGCGATCGCCTTGGTGAAGCCGATCACGCCCGCCTTGGCCGCCGAGTAGACGGCGGAGCCGCTCGAGCCGACCCGGCCGGCCTCGGAGGCGGTGTTGACGATCCGGCCCCGGCGGCGCTCCTGCATTCCCGGCAGCACCGCGTGGGTCACCGCGATCACACCGCGCAGGTTCACGCTGAGCACGCGGTCCCAGAGCTCCGGATCGGTGTCGGTGAACCAGCTCCACTCGTCGTACCCGGCGTTGTTGACAAGCACGTCGACCGGTCCGAGGTCCTTCTCCGTGCTCCCCACCGCCGTTGCGATGGACTCCTCGGAGCGCACGTCGAGCTCGTAGCCGGCCCCGCCGACCTCGTCCGCGACGCGCTCGGCGCCCTCCCGGTTCATGTCGGTGACCGCCACGCGCGCTCCCTCCGCGGCAAGCCGGCGGCAGGTGGCGGCGCCGATGCCCGACGCGCCGCCTGTCACGAGGGCTGTGCGTTCCGCGAGGCGCAAGGGGCCGCCAGGCTACAGCGATCCGCGCGCACCCGGCCGAGCCGGGCGCTTGCGGCCAGGCCGTAGGATCCCGCGGCGTGCCCGTCCGCATCGGCTACAAGGCCTCCGCCGAGCAGTTCGACCCCGCCACGCTGCTCGAGTTCGCGGTCGAGGCGGAGCGCGCCGGGCTCGAGATCGTCGCGACCTCCGACCACTTCCAGCCGTGGGTCCACAACGGCGGGCACTCCCCCGCCGCCCTGCCGTGGCTGGGCGCGGCCGCGACGCGTACCTCGTCGGCCACGATCGGCACCAGCGTCCTGACGCCGACGCTGCGCTACCACCCGTCCATCGTGGCCCAGGCATTCGCCACGCTCGGCTGCCTGGCGCCCGGCCGCGTCTTCCTGGGGGTGGGCACCGGAGAGGCGATGAACGAGACCCCTGTCACGGGCGGCGAGTTCCCGGGCCGCAAGGAGCGGCGCCAGCGGCTCGCGGAGGCGATCGAGCTGATCCGGCTGCTGTGGGACGGGGAGCGGGTGGACTTCGAGGGGCGCTTCTACCGCACCCAGCGGGCCACCGTCTACGACCGGCCGGCCGAGCCGGTGCCGATCTACGTCGCCGCCTCGGGGCCGCTCGCGGCGAAGCTGGCCGGGCGCGCCGGCGACGGGTTCATCTGCACGAGCGGCAAGGACCCGGCGCTGTACGAGGAGCTGCTCGGCAAGGTCGCCGAGGGCGCCGAGGAGGCCGGGCGCGACCCCGCCGCGATCAGGCGCATGATCGAGATCAAGGTGTCCTACGACCGCGACAGCGAGCGGGCCATCACGAACACGCACTTCTGGGCGGCCCTGGGGCTCGAGCCAGAGCAGAAGGAGGGGATCGAGGACCCGCTTGAGATGGAGCGCGTGGCGCAGGAGAGCCTCGACCAGGCGCCGCGGCGCTTCATCTGCTCGGACGATCCGGAGGAGGTCGTGGACGAGATCCGCGTGTATACGGAGCTCGGCTTCGACGAGCTGCTCCTGCACGCCCCGGGCCACGACCAGCGCCGCTTCTTCGAGCAGTTCGGCGAGGACGTGCTGCCCCTGCTGCCCCGATAGCGCGCCGTGCGCACCCGGCCGAGCCGGGTGCTTCCGGCTAGGGTTGTGACCCATGGACTCGCTCTCCGGCCGCACCATCCTCATGTCCGGCGGCAGCCGCGGAATCGGCCTGGCGATCGCCGTGCGGGCGGCGCGCGACGGGGCCCGCGTTGCCCTGATCGCGAAGACCGCCGAGCCCCACCCGAAGCTGCCCGGCACCATCTACACCGCGGCGGAGGAGATCGAGGCGGCCGGCGGCGAGGCGCTGCCGATCGTCGGGGACGTACGCGACGCGGAGGCGGTGGAGGCGGCCGTGACGCAGACCGTCGAGCGCTTCGGCGCTCTCGACGTGGTCGTGAACAACGCCAGCGCGATCAACCTCGCGCCGATGCGCGACCTGCCCGTGAAGCGCTTCGACCTGATGCAGCAGATCAACGCGCGCGGCACGTTCGTGGTCACGCGCGCGGCGCTGCCGCACCTGCGCGAGTCGTCGCACCCGCACGTGTTGACGCTCTCGCCGCCCCTGTCGGCCGATCCGCGCTGGCTAGCGGGCCACAGCGCCTACACGCTCTCGAAGATGGGCATGACGATGATCACGCTCGGGCTCGCGGCGGACGAGGCCGAGTCGGGGATCGGGGCCAACTGCCTCTGGCCGCGCACGATGATCGCCACCGCAGCGGTGCAAAACCTCCTGGGCGGCGACGAGGCGATGCGACGGGCCCGCACGCCCGAGATCGTCGCCGATGCGGCTCACGCGATTCTCGTGCGCGACCCGCGCTCCTGCACGGGCAACGTATTCATTGACGACGAGGTGCTGGCCGAGGCGGGAGTCACCGACCTCGACCGCTACGCGGCCGCGGAGGACACCGACCTGACACTCGACATCTTCGTGGACGGGTGGCCGGAGGGCGTGCCGGCCTGAGCCACGTGGTGCTCCTCTCCGGGGGCACCGGAGGGGCGAAGCTCGCGCGAGGGCTGGCCGACATCTGCGACCAGCTGACGGTCGTGGCCAACACGGGCGACGACGTGGAGGTGCACGGCGTGCACGTCTCCCCCGATCCGGACCTCGTCACGTACTGGCTCGCGGACGCGATCGACCCGCGCGGCTGGGGCCTTCGGGGGGACACGTCTGCGGTGATGGACGCCTTGCGCGGCGCCGGGCGGCCCGCCTGGTTCCACCTGGGAGACCGCGATCTCGCGATGTGCATGATCCGTACCGAGGCACTCCGGGCCGGGCGGCGATTGACGGAAGCCCAGGCCGAGGTGGTCGACGCCATGGGCGTGTCGGCCCGGGTGCTCCCGATGTCGGACCAGACGGTGACCACGCATGTACGGCACGGCGGCCGCCTGTGGTCGTTCCAGGAGTACATGGTCGTGGCGCGGGCGGCGCCTCCGGTGGAGGGGGTCTCGCTGGAGGGGATCGAGCAGGCGCGTCCGACCGGCGAGGTCCTCACGGCCCTCGCCGCCTGCGAGCTGATCGTGATCGGCCCTTCGAACCCGGTCATCTCGATCGGACCGATCCTGGCGCTGCCCGGAATGCGGGAGGCGATCGCCGGCGCACCGGCGCCCGTGGTCGCGGTGAGCCCGTTCGTGGACGGCCGGTCGCTGAAGGGGCCGACCGAGCACTTCTGCGCCTGGGCAGGTGTCGAGACGAGCGCGGCCGGGATCGCCCGCGTTTACGGGGACCTGATCGACGCGCTCGTGGCCGACCAGGCGGTGGACGCCGTGCCGTGCCTCGTGACCGGCACGCTCATGGACGACGCGGAAGCGCGGCGCCGGGTGGCCGCCGAGGTGGTGGAGTTCGGGACCGGCCTCGCGTCCTGACCGGGTACGCTCGACCTCACCGACCGTCTGCTCGCCCTCGATGCGCACGCTCGCGATCCTTCCCATGAAGAGCTTCGACGCCGCCAAGCGGCGCCTGGCGCCCGCGTTCGGCCCGGCCTCGCGGCGGGCGCTCGCGCAGGCGATGTTCGCCGACGTTCAGGATTCGCTGCAGCGGGTGCCCGGACTCGACTCGGTGGCGGTGGTGACGGCCGACCCGGCGGCCGGCGCAGCCGCGCGTGGCGAGCGCGTCCTCGTGCTGTCGGACACCGCGCAGGCCGGGCAGTCGGCAGCCGCCGCGATCGGGGTCTCGTACGCGCTTGCGGAGGGCTTCGAGCGCGTGCTGCTCGTGCCTGGGGACACGCCGCTGCTCGAGCCGGGCGAGGTGGCGGCGCTGCTGCGGATTCGCCGGGCCGTATCGATCGTCCCGGACAGGCACAGGACCGGTACGAACGCGCTGGTTCTCACGCCTCCCGACGCGCTCGCGCCCGCGTTCGGCCCCGGAAGCCTCGAACGCCACATGGCCGCGGCGGCGGCCGCGGAGGTGGCCTGCGCGGTCGAGGAGCTGCCGTCCCTGATGCTCGACGTGGACACCGCCGCCGACCTCTCCTCGCTGATAGCGACGCTCGCTGAACGGCGCGGCGGGGCGCCCTCGACACGTGGAGCGCTACGCCGGCTGGAGCGCCGGCGGCGTCGGCCGGCTGTGCCGGCCTGAGCGAAGGCACTCGGGGGCACGGGCGCGCGGCCGGGCACCTCATAGCCTTTCCCCGCGTGGCCCTCATCGCCCGCGCGCTGGCACCCCTCCCCGACATCCGGCCCGGCGACGACCTCGCCGCCCTGCTGGCCGCCGCGGCGCCCGCCGATCTCTTCGACGGCGACGTGCTGGTGGTGGCGCACAAGGTCGTCTCGAAGGCGGAAGGCCGGGTGCGGCGGCTCGAGGAGATCGAGCCTGGCGAGCGGGCCCGCACGCTCGCGGCCGAGCATGGCAAGGATCCCCGGCTCGTGCAGGCCGTGCTCGACGAGGCGGTCGAGATCGTGCGGGCGCGCGACGGGGTGCTGGTCTGCGAGACGCCCCACGGCTTCGTCTGCGCGAACGCGGGGGTGGACCAGTCGAACGCATCGCACCCGGGCGAGCTGGTGCTCCTTCCGGAGGACCCTGACGGATCCGCGCGCAGGCTGCGCGAGGGCGTGGCCAAGGCCTCCGGCCGCCGCCCCGCCGTGGTGGTGGCCGATTCGTTCGGCCGCGCCTGGCGCCTCGGACAGACCGACGTGGCGATCGGCGCCGCCGGCCTCGTGCCGCTCGACCGGTGGATCGGGCGCGCGGACGCCTACGGGCGGGAGCTGCGGGCCACCTCGATCGGCATCGCCGACGCCGTCGCGGCCGCGGCCGACCTCGCGCGCACGAAGGTCTCGCGCGAGCCCGCGGTGCTGATCCGTGGGCTGGAGCGCTACGTGATCGCCGACGACGGCCCCGGCGCGGCGGCCCTGCGGCGCCCGCGCGAGCAGGACCTGTTCCGCTGACGGGCGCCGGCGACGGACTTCGGCCGAGGTGGACGGTCAGCCGGGCGGCGGCCCGGTCGTGCCCCGGACGAGGAGCTCGGTGGGCAGCACGGTCCGCTGCGGGGGCTCCTCCGCCTCTCCCTCTGTCTCGCCCTCGTCGAGGGCGCGCAGGAGAGCTCGCGCCGTGAGCTCCCCCTTTCGCTCGGTGGGCTGTGCGACGGTGGTGAGGGGCGGCTGGGTGAGCGCCGCGGACGGTACGCCGTCGAACCCGACCACCGAGATGTCTTCGGGAACCCTCAGGCCGGCCTCGAGCGCACCGCGCACGACGCCCGAGGCCAGTGCATCGCTCATCACGAGCACGGCCGTGGGCATCGGGTCGAGCTCGAGCATCTCGGCGAGCAGCCGCTTGGCGGTGTCGGGGTGGTTCGTGTACGCGGTGAAGACGAGGGCGGGATCGAACGCCTCGCCCAGCGCGGCGCGGTAGCCGGCGAGGCGCTCGCGGGGGACGTCGAACGGGAGCGTCCTGTCGTCGCGGGCGTACTCCGGGAAGGTGATGACCGCCACGCGCCGGTGTCCGAGCTCGACGAGGTGGCGCGCGGCCGCCTCGGCGCCCGCGCGGTCGTCGATACCGATGAACGGCGTCGGCACGTCGAGCGGCTCGTCGACGGTGATCGTCGGAAGGCCGCGGGCGAGCGCCGCCTCCAGGCGCGGGTCGCCCGTGGGGGTGGAGAAGACGATGAAGCCGTCGACCGCGGCGCCTCGCACGACGCGGCTGCCCTCCTCGCGGGTGGGCGAGGTGGGAATCAGGAGGAGGCCCGCGCCCGAGTTCTCGAGCGCGTTCGCCACCCCGCGCAGGAACAGGACGGCGGCCTCGTCGTCGAACGCGTACGGGAGGCGGTCCGTGAAGATGAGCCCGAGGGCGCCCGTCCGGCCCATGCGCAGGCGCCGGGCCGCGGGATCGGGACCGCCATAGCCAAGCCGCGAAGCCGCCTCGAAGACCCGGTCACGAAGCCCCTCCGAGATGAGGTCGGGACGGTTGAACGCGTTGGACGCCGTGCCGATCGAGACGCCGGCCTCGGCCGCGACGTCGCGAAGGGTGACCTTGCCGGAGCGGGCGGACTTGGCGAGCTCTGTGCGGGGCGCCGACCGCGCCCTTGGATCGTCGTCGGCGAGCCGCGCCTCAGGAGCGCCGCCGGTCTGCTGGTCGTCCCCCCCAGCCACGGGCGGGAGCATCGCAGGTTTGGCGATGAATCGGTTCAGGTTGACAGATGAATCGATTCATGTACTATTCTGAAACGGTTCAATGAAACGATTCAGAGGAGATCCCCATGGTTGACCTCGCAATCGCATCCAACTTCGCACGAGAGCTCACCGAGGACCAGTTCGCGGCGGAGCGGCGCCCGGCACGCCGTGGCGCGCCGAGCCGGGGAACGAACGGAGCGGCGGTAGGGGCATCCGGCCGGCGGCGGGCGCGCCGGCGGCAGGGCACGCCGGCGCCTCGCCGCGCGGGCTTCGGCGCCACCCGTTTGGGCCGCACCCTGGCCCGGCTCGTCCACGTCCGTGGGTGAGCCCTTCTCGGGGCCGGAGGCGGTGCTGGGCGCGCTCTGACCCCTGTCGTCAGAGATCGAGCTCAGGCGCGCGGGCGCTTCGGCTTTCGGAACGGGCCCGTGATCTCGTAGATCGCGCCGGGCCCGGGGGCGAGCTCGCTCGTCGGGAACGCCCGCTGCGAGGCCACGTACATGCGTGCGCCGCTCGGGTCGAAGGTCACCCCGGTGAGCTCCGAGCCCCGGTGCTGCGGGCCGGTGATCGACAGGAAGCGAGCCACCGTCCGGTCGGGCGCGATCACCCCCATGTCGATCTCCTCGGTCGCGATGTCCTCGCACACGAAGACCTCGCCCGCGTTCGTGCCGGTCATCTGGTCCACTCGCAAGAGCGGGGCGCTGCGTGAGGCCAGCCCGTCGTAGGCCACACGCATGCGCTCGCGCCGGGTGTCGTAGGCGTGCACGCGATGGTCCGCGGTGGTGGCCACGTACAGCGTCCCGTCGTCGAGCCAGAGTCCCTCGCCACGCTTGAAGCGCGTGCTGCCCTTCACCTGACGTCGCGTGCTCGCCCGTGCGGCCCCCGAGTCGGGCACCTCGACCCACTCCACCCTTCCACCGCGGCCCGCCCGCGCGATCTCGAGGAGGCCGCGCACAAGGCTGGGCCAACGCGCGGGCGTGAACCGGTAGAGGCCGCCGTCCACCAGGTCCTCGGTCATGTAGACCCGCTTTTCGTCCGGGTCCACGGCCGCCGCCTCGTGCTTGAAGATGCCCATCGCGGGGCGCGGCACCGCCCGGCGGCGCCCGGACGGATCGCACTCCCACACCCGGCCGTCCTCCACCTCCTCGCATGAGAGCCAGGTGCCCCACGGCGTACCGCCGCCCGAGCAGTTGAAGGTGGTCCCGGAGAGGATCCGATACGCGTCCCGCACCTCGCCACCGGCGCCGAAGCGGATCGCGGACGCGCCGCCGTCGAGCGTCTCCGAGTTCGAGACCAGCACGTGGCCGCCCCCCGGCGCGGGGAAGGTGGCCATCCCGTCCGAGGCGAGGTGCCACCGGTAGCCGGTGCCCGGCACCGGCGCCCCGCCGCGCGCCACGATCCGCACGCGGAAGCCCTCGGGCAGGCGGAACCCGAGCCGGTCGGGCGCGCGCAGCGGCCCGTAGCCGCGCCCGCGCCGGAGCGTCTGCGACGAGGCGTCGCCGAACAGGTCGCTCCAGAACACGGCGCCCAGGGACGCCGCGGCCACGCCCCCTACACCGACCCCGATGAACTCACGCCGGCGCATGCAGGCGCAGAATCTCCCTCCTGGGCCGGACGACGGTAAACATCCTGCAAAAGCCGTGTTACCGGAACGCGACCAACCCTGCAAGGGCGAACGCGAAGCATTTCCTACGCGGCCAGCGGCACCTCGTAGCGGCGGCGGATGCCGTACAGCGTGTCGCGCTCCGCGGCCGGGCGGCCCGCGGCGTGGGCGGCCGCCACGAGCTGCTCGGGCTCGAGCCGCACACCGTGCTCGGAACCGGCCATCCGCGAGATCGACTCCTCCATCAGCGTCCCGCCGAGGTCGTTGACGCCCCAGCGCAGCGACTCGGTGGCGGCGTCCAGCCCCATCTTCACCCAGCTCGCCTGGAGGCTCGGGATCGTCTTGCCGAGCGCCAGCCGGAACGCCGCGGTGTGCTTCAGGTTCTCGTCGCGCGAGATCGGCTCGATCCCGTGCGTGCGCCCGAGCAGCGTGTGGAAGGGGATGAACGACAGCGGCACGAACTCGGTGAACCCGCCCGTGCGCTCCTGGACCCCACGCACCACCCGCATGTGCTCGGCGAGCTCCCACGGCTCCTCGATGTGCCCGAACATGACGGTCACGGTCGAGCGCAGCCCCGCGGCGTGGCAGGCCTCGATCACCTCCATCCAGCGCGCCACGGGCAGCTTGTTCGGGGAGATCCGCTGGCGCACGCCGTCGTGTAGCACCTCCGCCGCCGTGCCCGGTGTGGAGCCGAGGCCCGCGTCGCGCAGCCGCGCGAACACCTCGCCGAGCGGCAGCGCGCCGGCCATCGCGTCGACCTCCATCGGCGAATACGCGTGCAGATGGATCTCCGGCGCGGTCCGCTTCGCGAGCCGCAGCCAGCCGAGGTAGTCCTCGATCGTCCAGTCGGGGTGGATCCCCGACTGCATGCAGATCTCGGTGGCGCCGAACTCCACCGCCTCCTCCACGCGGCGCACGAACTCGGCCTCCGAGTGCTCGTAGGCGTCCGGCGAGCGCCGCCCCTGGCCGAAGCCGCAGAACGCACAGCCCACCGTGCACACGTTCGAGACGTTGATGTTGCGGTTCACAACGAACGTCACGGTGTCGCCGGCCAGCTCGGCGCGCAGCTCGTCGGCCGCCTGGCGCATGTCCTCGATCGCCTCGGGGCGCGACTCGCCGAACAGCGCCGTGAGCTCCTCGGCCGACAGCGCCAGGCCGTCCCGGCCCCGGGCGACGGCGCCCGCCACGAGGTCGCGGCGGATCGGCCGCTCCTCCCGCCGCCCCGATCCGCGCCGCGGGATGAAGCTCCAGAAGCGCAGCTTGATCGTGTCGAGCACGCCCTGCTCGAGCCACTCCGGGTCCATGTACTGCGGGTACACGCAGAGCCGCTCGGTGAGCGCGTAGCCGCGCGGGGCGAGCTCCTTGCGCATCCGGTGCACCGACGGGAAGGGGTGCTCGGGCGAGATGTGGTCCCCGTTTGCCGACAGGCCGCCGAGGTCGGTGGCGCCCTCCTCCACGAGCGGCAGCCACCAGTCCGACAGGTTGGGCGGTATCTGCACGCCCACGTCGGGCATCAGCCGCCGGCACTCCCGCACGAGCGCGCGCATGTCGCCGAGCGACACCGGGTCGGCCCACGCGGGCGTCGCGACGGGCTCACCGTGCCGCTGTTCGCGCTGCGCCTCGTCCGCGATCTGGGCGGGCTCGGCGCCGTAATAGCGCGGGTGCGGCACGAAGTTCTGAAGGATCACCTCCTGCAGGTGGCCGTACTCGGCGTGCACCTCGGCGAGCGCCTCGAGCGCGGCCACGCGCTCCTCCGGCGTCTCCCCCACACCTACCAGGATCCCGCTCGTGAACGGGATGCGGAGCTCCCCGGCCTCGCGGAGCATCCGCAGGCGCACCGTCGGGTGCTTCGTCGGGGAGCCCTGATGCACCACGAGGTCCGGGTTGACCGACTCGAGCATCAGGCCCTGCGAGGCCGTGACCTCGCGCAGGCGGGCCAGGTCCGCGGCGGACAGCACGCCGACGTTCGTGTGGGGCAGGAGTCCACGCTCGAGCGCCCGCTCGCACGCCCACGCCACATAGGACGTGAAGTCGGCGTGCCCGTACGACCGAAGCCGCGCCGCCACCTCCTCGTTCACCTCGGGCCGCTCGCCAGTGAGGACCAGGAGCTCCTTGGCGCCGCGCCGGGCGGCGTCGTCGATCAGCTTCTCGACCTCATCCGGGGCGTGGAGATGCGCCCGGTGGGTCGCGAAGGCGCAGTACTTGCAGTAGCACTGGCACGTCCGCGAAAGCGAGAGGGTGAAGTTCCGCGAGAACGTGACCCGGCGCATGCGCCGAGTCTACGGAGCCGCCTCAGCCGACCGGCTCCACGCCTCCCACGCCCTTTTTCCCCGGCGCGATGAAGATGTAGAAGTAGAGGATGGCCGCCACGAGCGCGCCGACCACCGGCCCGACGACGTAGACGAGCAGGAACGTGTCGGCTCCGCCCCACTCGCCGGAGACGAGCGCCGGCCCGAAGCTGCGCGCCGGGTTGAAGCCGGCGCCGGTCAGCGGCGCCAGCACCATCACGCCCATGCCGAGGGCGCCGCCGATCGCGAGACCGGCCCACTCAGCGGTCGCCCGTGGGTTGACCGCGACGCCGATGATGGCCCACATCAGGAAGAACGTGCCGATCCCCTCCACGACCATGCCGCCGAAGATCGCCCCGTCGAGCAGGTCGGTGATCGCCGGCGTGCCGTAGTTCTCCGCCTCGCCCTCGTCGAGCAGGATCCCCTTCACGAGCAGCGCCGCGGCCACCGCGCCGGACAGCTGGGCGAGGATGTAGATGCCGGCGTCCGCGACCTTGATCTGACGGAGCCCCGTCATCGCCGCGGTCACCGCGGGGTTGAAGTGCGCGCCCGAGATGACGGCGAGGGTCTGGATCAGCACGAACAGGACCAGGACGTGCACGAGCCCGATCACCGAGAAGTCGATGAACGGGTTGGGGTTCAGCCGCGACGGCTCCGGCCCATAGAGCGAGACGACCGCGCAGATGAAGAAGACGAGCATCAGCGTCCCGATGAACTCGGCCAGATATGCGGCAGGCCCGCGGTCCTGCACCCTGCGACCTCCAGATCGGCGAAGCGATTCTCCTTAGGGTTCGACGCCGTGTTCAGGATCCTTCTCCTCGCATCGGCGGCGTCGCTCTCGCTCGCCGCCTGCGGCGGCGGAGAGCGCGAGCAGGTCACGCTGGCGCTGGACTTTCAGCCGAACGCCGCGCACGCAGGCGTCTATGCGGCGCTCGGCGACGACCTCGACGCCCGCCGCGAGCTCGACCTGCGCGTGCGCGTGCCGTCGGCCTCGACCGACTCCCTGAAGCTCCTGGCCGCGGGCCGCGCCGACGTGTCCGTGGTCGACATCCACGACCTCGGCCTCGCCCGCGAGGAGGGAAGCGACCTCGTGGGCGTCGGGGCCCTCGTGCAGCGCCCGCTGGCCGCGGTGATCGCGCGCCGGGGGGAGGTCCGACGCCCCCGGGACCTGGAGGGCCGGCGCGTGGGCGTGACCGGGCTGCCCTCGGACGACGCCGTGCTGCGCGCGGTGGTAGAGGACGACGGCGGCGACTTCGAGCGCGTGGAGCGCGTGACGATCGGTTTCTCGGCCGTGCCCAGCCTGGTCGCGCGGCGGGTGGACGCGGTGGTCTCGTTCTGGAACGCGGAGGGCGTCGCGCTCCGCGAGCGGGGCGTGCCCACGCGCGAGTTCCGCGTGGACGACCACGGCGCGCCGCGCTACCCGGAGCTGGTCCTGGTGACGGAGCGCGCGACGCTTCGCGAGCGGACCGAGACGGTGGCGAAGCTGCTGGCCACGCTCGCGACAGGCACCCGGGCCGCCCTGGCGGACCGCGAGGCGACCGTGGCCGAGCTCGCCGAGGCCTCCGGGGCGGACGAGCAGCTGGTGCGCGCGCAGCTCGCCGCGGTGGCGCCCGCCCTGCGTCCGCCGGTTCGGCTCGATCGCGCGGCGCTCGAGGAGTGGGCCGAGTTCGACGCCCGCTTCGGCATCCTGGAGCGGCCGCTCGACGTGGAGAGCGCGTTCCCTACGGAGGTCCGCTAGGGACGGCCCGCGAGGAGGCGCTCCACGAGGGCGGGGCCCTCGCGGTTCATGCGCGAGCGCGGCACGACCAGGTCGTAGCCGGCGGCGTCGGCCGCCCGGCGCACGTCCTGCTCCACATGCGAGTAGAAGCCGAGGCTCGGCACGCCCCGGGGCGGCTGCGGGACGTCGCCCTGGGTCAGATCGACCACCACGGCCTCCACGCCCTCGGCGCCGCGCACCACCTCGTGCCCGGCGGCGCGCAGCGCCCCCTCGACCTTGGAGCCGAAGAGCAGATCCGGGCTGATGAGCCCCACGCGGGCCACGGGTCTACTGCACCCTGCGGCGGCGGAACTCCTGGCGCACCGACTCGGGCCGCCCCCACATCTGCACGACCTCGACCCGTCCCGAGCGCGCCTCGCGAACGGCCAGCTCGCCCTCGATGCCCAGGTTGTCGAGCAGGGCGAGCGTGCCGCGCACGGTCTCGGCGGCCGCCGCGTGACCAAACTCGTGCGCCGCGCGCAGGCGCCAGTGCCAGTCGTGCTTCGAGTAGGGCATGGCGTTGATCTGGGTGAGCAGCGTCGCGGCCTCGACGTAGCGGTCCTCGTCGAAGATCCGCAGGTCCAGCTCGAGGTTCGTCCAGTCCGGCGGGAGCGAGTCCACGACCGCCTGGAACTCGTCGGCTAGCGGCATCCGCCGGAACCCTACCGGCGCAACTCCGCCACCAACGGCTCCACCCGCATCGCCCTGGCCAGCAGGTCCCCGAAGGCATGCTCGCGGCCGTTCGCGCGCACGGTGAGGGGCCCGCCGAAGGGCTCGCGCCCGACGCACTCCAGCTCGTCGCCGGGCGCGATGCCCCGCTCCGACAGGTAGCGGAGCATGTCCGAGTTGGAGTCGGAGACGCGCGTGAAACGGCCCCTTTCGCCCGGCCCGAGCTCGGCCAGTGCGCGGGTCGGCACCTCGTCGATCTCGCCGCTGGCGGTGGGGATCGGGTCGCCGTGCGGGTCGTGCGTCGGGTTGCCGAGCTTGGCCGCAATGAGCTCGGAGAGCTCGGGCGAGATGGCGTGCTCGAGCACCTCCGCCTCCTCGTGCACCCGGTCCCAGGACATGCCGAGCGCCTCCGCGAGGTAGAGCTCGAGCAGGCGGTGATGGCGGAGCACCTCGAGCGCCACCCGCTCGCCGGCGGAGGTGAGCCGCACGCCGTGGTAGAGCTCGCGCGTGGCCAGGCCCATCGACTCGAGCCGCTTGACCATCGCCGAGGCGGAGGCCGGCGACACCTCGAGCCGCTCCGCGATGGCAGAAGTGGAGACGGGCTCGGTGCTGCGCTGGGCGAGCGACCAGATCGCCTTCGAGTAGTCCTGCACGGCGTCGGAGATCTCCGGCCGGACCGCCATCAGACGCTCACCAGGAGGCCGGTGGCGTACATGACGAGCAGGCCCGTGAGGAGGCCCGCGCTCACGAGCGGGCTGAGCAGCCGGCCGTCGCGTTCGCGAACCTGCGGGAGGATCTGCACGATCACCTGGGCGATGGCGCCGGCGCCGACTCCGAAGAGGAGCGCCGCGACGCTGGGATGGAAGGCCGAGGCGCCGACCCAGGCGCCCAGCACCGCGGGCGCGCCGGCGAGCAGGCCCAGCAGAGCCAACCGCCCGACCGAGATCCGCTCCTTTGCCGTGGGTGCGACGATGGCGAGGCCCTCGGTCGTGTTGTGGAGCGCGAACCCAACCACCAGCGCAGCTCCGAGGGCGAGCGACCCGACCGCGTACGCCGAGCCGATCGCGAGCCCCTCGCCCAGGTTGTGGAGCCCGATTCCGAGCGCCACGAGGAACGCGGCGCGCCAGGCGGATGCCTCCGCCGGCGACGAGGACCGGCCGGGCGCGTCTTCCCCCCCGGCCCCCTCGACGCGCTCCCGGCGCCCGCGCAGCCAGGCGTCGACGCCCGAGAGCACCAGATACGCCCCCACCGCCCCCAGCCAGACGAGCGCTCCGCCGCCCAGCGCCTCTGGGCCGGCCCCGGCGAGCTCGGTGCCCTCGAGCAGCGCGTCGATGCCGAGGAAGGCGAGCAGCCCGACCGTGAAGGCGAGCAGGAAGCGGATCCAGCGGGCGTCGACACTGCGCACCCAGGGCAGCCACAGCATCCCGATCGCCACGGGGATCACGCCCACGTAGATGCCGATCAGCGCCATCAGCCCGTAGAACCCGAGATCGGCGTCCGGCGTCTCCACGGCCACGTCGATCGCGTGGTCGATCGTGCCCCCGGTCGAGGTGAGCAGCATCACCTCGTAGGCCTGGCCCTCGATCCACGGGTACCGCACGTCCACCTCGGTCGTGGCCAGCCGCCCGACCTCGTCGCTCGTCTGGGTGAAGGCGGCGAAGCCGTCGTTCACGATGGCCTGCTCGATCCGCACCGGGTCGGCGCCGTCGTTGCGCAGGTGGAGCTCGATCAGGCCCGGCTCGAGGACGGTCCGCTCGACCGTGAGCTCCTCCTCCGGCACGCCGATGCGGTCGAGCCCCGGCGCGTCGAGCGCCACGAAGAGCCCGATGGCCACCGCGAGCACGATGAGCGGAGCGAGGCCGGCGAGCCAGGCCGGCGGACGGCGCGCGCGAGTGGCGGCCGCGACCTCCATCAGTCGACCACCTCGAAGAAACCCATCCACCCCAACTCCGCGAACTCGGAGACGTGGGCGTGGAACATGTACTTGCCGGTGTAGGGGAAGCGCAGCTCGAGGATGCCGCGCTCGCCCTGGCCCTGAATGACGGTGTCGGTGAAGTCGCGCGGCTCGAGCCGGGTGCCGGTCGGGTAGTAGTCGAAGAAGTTGGCGTGGACGTGGAACGAGTTCAGGAGGTCGAACTCGAGCGCGTTCACTAGGTAGATCCGCACCAGCTCCCCGCGCCTCACCCTGACCGGCTCGTCCACGTAGGCGAAGGCGACGGTGTTGACCGCGTAGACCTCGTTGGAGCGGTCGAAGTTGGTGTCGAACCCGTTCATGACCATCACGAGCTCGTCGGCGTCGGGGCGGCCCTCCTCGGGGTCGATCAGGAAGGCCCCGTAGAGGCCCTTTGCGATGTGCTCGGCAAGCGGGGTCGAGTGGCAGTGGTAGAGGTGCAGCCCGAACGGCTCGGCATCGAACTCGTAGACCGTGGACCTGCCCGGGGCGATGTTGCCCGCTCCCACGCCCGGCACCCCGTCCATGACGTCGCGGTGGATGCCGTGGAAGTGGATCGTGTGCGGGTGGCTCGAGCCGTTCACGAAGTTGATGCGAAGCCGTTCGCCCTGGCGCGCGCGAAGCGTCGGCCCGGGCACGCGGCCGTTGTAGGTCCAGGCGGCGTACTTCACGCCGGGCGCCACCTCGATCTCCCTGTCCTCGGCGACGATGTCCCACTCCCGCACGCCGCCGCGCAGCGTGCCCTCGTCGAAGTCGCGCAGGATCACCTGTGGGTCGAAGCCGTTGGCGCGGTTGTTCACGCGCCCCATGGCGCCGAGGTGGCCGGACCCCCTGTGCGCCTGCCGGTGGCGCTCCACCGCGGCCTCGGCCGCCGACGTCCCGCCGTGCACGCTCTGGTGCGGCACGACCTCGTGCAGCACGGGAATCGCCGCCCCGGTGGCGGCGGCGCCGCCCAGCAGCTTCCGCCGGGAGACTTTGTTATCCCACAACCTTCTCATGAGGCTCTATTGAAGCATGTTTTAGCCCTGTCTAAAAACTCCCTGGCGCGCGGGAGTGGCTCCCGGCGGCGAGCGGAGCCGCCGCGTGAGTACGATCGGGCTGTGATCGTCGCCAGCGAGTACGAGCTGCTCTCCGAGTCCGCCGGGTTGCTGGACCGCTCCGAGCGCGGCAAGTTCGTCGTACGGGGCGGCGACGCGGTCGACTTCCTGCAGGGCCAGGTGAGCAACGACGTCGAGTCGCTCGCGCCCGGGACCGGCTGCTACGCCACGATCCTCAACCACAAGGGCAAGCTGCGCACGGACCTCCGCATCCTGCGCGGTGAGGACTTCCTGTGGCTCGACACCGAGGCGGTCGGACACGCGGTGCTGCGCCACATGCTGGCCACCTACACGCTCGGACGGGACGTCCAGTGGGAGGACCTCACCGAGGACCACGCGATCCTGTCGCTGATCGGGCCCGGCGCGGACGAGCGGGCCGAGGAGGCGCCCCCGGCCACCGAGCATTCGTTCGTCGACTCCGGCGCCGGGCTCTGGGTGCGGACCGATCTCGGCTTGGACGTGCTCTGCGGCAGGCGGCGCGCCGACGAGCTGCGCGCGGAGCTCGGGGTCGAGGAGGTGTCCGAGGAGGCCGCCGAGTGCCTGCGCATCGAGTCCGGCCGTCCGCGGCTCGGGATCGACATGGACTCGGAGACGATGCCGCAGGAGGCCGGCATCAACGAGCGCGCCGTGGACTTCGAGAAGGGCTGCTACGTCGGCCAGGAGACCGTCGCCCGCCTCCATTGGAAGGGAAAGCCCAACCGCCACCTGCGCGGCCTGCGCCTCTCCCAGCCGGTCGAGCGGCGCACGGACATCCTGCTCGGCGAGAAGGTCGTCGGGCGCGTCAGCTCCACCTGCGTGTCGCCGCGGTTCGGCCCGATCGCGCTCGCCCTGGTGCGGCGCGAGGCGTCACCCGGGGACACGGTTCGCGCCGGGGCGGCCGAGGCGGAGGTGGTCCAGCTGCCGTTCGGGCGTGGCTGAGCGCCGCACGCCGACCAGTAGAAGCGGCCTGTCCCGCGAGAGCCGGCTCCTCGGCTACGACGCCCGCACCGGCGTGCTCGACCTGCCGCCGGAGCCCGAGCCGCAACCTCCCGAGGAGGTCGACCTGCGCGACCTGCGCGAGCTCGTGCCGGCGGCCGAGCCGGGTCGGCAGGTGGACGACTGGGGGCGCTCGGAGCGCGTCTTCGATGCGATCGAGCCGCTGCTCGACTTCTACTACCGGCACTGGTTTCGCGTGGAGGTCGAGGGGATCGAGAACGTGCCGGACACGGGTGGCGCGCTGCTGGTCTCGAACCACTCGGGGGCGCTCCCGCCTGACGCGCCGATGATCATGCAGGCGCTGCGGCACGAGCACCCGCGCTCGCGCCCCGTCTACATGCTCGGCGAGCACTGGTTCAAGGGATATCCGGGCGTGAGCATGCTGGTCAGCAAGATCGGCCTCGTGCCGGCGCACCCGGCGAATGCCCAGCGACTGCTCCGGGACGAGGGGCGTCTGGTGCTCGTCTTCCCCGAGGGCCAGAAGGGCTCCCGCAAGCTGTACTGGCAGCGCTACCGCCTGCGCCGCTTCGGGCGGGGCGGCTTCGTTCGCACGGCCATGCGCGCCGGCGTGCCGATCGTTCCGATCGCCGTGCTGGGCGCCGAGGAGGCGATGCCGATCTTCGCCCACGTGCCGCTGCTGGAGCGCGTCACGGGGCTGCTCTACTTTCCGATCAACCACGCCTTCCCCCAGTTCGGCCTGGCGGCGGCGCTCATGTACCTGCCCGCGAAGTTCAGGATCCGGTTCCTGGAGCCGGTCGACCTCGGGCGCTACGCACCCGACGACGCCGAGGACGTGGCCCTGATCCAGGGCCTCACGGAGGAGATTCGGGGCCGCATCCAGGCCGAGCTCGACGACCTCCAGGCGGCGCGGGGGTCGGTCTGGTTCGGTTAGGGTTTCCGCGGCGGAGAAGATGAGGGTGCGAGGGGTGGCGACATTCGCGGCCGTTGCGGCGGCCGCCGTCGGAGCCGGGTGCGGCGAGGACGACTTCGAGAACGAGCCCCGGCCGCCGGTCCCGTTGGAGCTGAGCGGGGTGATCCAGGAGGACAAGGTCACGGTCTCGCCCTCGCGGAACATCGGCGCGGGCCCGTTCCTGATCACGATCTCGAACCAGACCGACGCCGAGCACACCGTCACCCTCGAGGGACAGTCGATCGTCGAGGAGGTCGGCCCGGTGGCGCCGCTCGACACGGCCACGATCCAGCGGACCCTCGCCCCCGGCACCTACGAGGTGCGGGCCGGTTCGATGAGGGCGGTGAGGAGGGAGATCACCCCGGCGTCGCTCGACATCGGCGCCGAGCGGGAGAACTCGAACTCGGAGCTCTTGCTTCCATAGCGACTGGCGAGCCGGCGCCGCCCGCGGAGGCCCGACCGCGCGGGCTGTCCGCACGGAAAACGGCGGGCAATGAAGGGGTCCAACAAGTTGCGGCCATATGCCGGCCGGAAGTTGTTGAACCCCTCTGGGACGCGCTGATTTCACGCTTGGCCGAGCGCCAGCACAAGGTGGTCACCCTTCCCCAGCTGCAGTTTCTCGGCCTGAGCGCGAAGGCGGTTAGGGACCGGTCGCCTCACCCCCTGTCACAGCTCCATCTGGTCGTCTGACGGCTCCGGCGGCAGCTCCTCCTCCCCCCGCACCAGCAGGTCGACCTCCGCCAGATGGCCCCGCACTCGCGCGGCCATCTGATCCACGACCTCGTAGGCCTGATCGATGTTCGCCTTGGCACCGCTCAGCCGGCTCTTCACGCGGCGCACGTCCTCCATCGCGGCCAGCGCGCGCTCGACCAGGTCGTGGATCGCGGCCGCGTCCAGTTCGCTGTCTGAGCGCTTCATCAGCACCCGCGCCCGCGCCAGCCGGTAGCCCACCTCGAGCGCCAGCGACAGCTCGTCGTGGATCACCACGAGCTTGTCGCCGTTGTACTCGCGCAGCCCCTGGAGCTTGGAGGGCACCTCCTCCTCGGTCGGGACCACCAGCACGGCGAAGTCGGCGTCGCGGTCGGCCATCGCCTTGTCGAGCTCCGCCAGCGCGCCGGGCTTCGACAGGCGCCTGTCCTTCGCCTCGAACACGATCCGGCCGCGCGCCGGGCCGCTGCACGCGTCGATCGCCACCACCACGTCGCCGGTCTTGCCGGTGGCGCCCGGCAGGTCGCCGACCGCCTCGGCCACGTCGCCCTGTGCCACCGCGATCGCGTCGACCGCGTCGGCCACCTGCTCCTCGAAGCTGCGCCCCTTGGCGGTGCCGCGCTCGCGCTCGGCGCCGACCTCCTCGAGCTTCTCCTTCTCGAGCCGCAGCGCCTGCAGCTGCTTCTCGAGCTCGCCCATCTGGCGCACCATCGCCTGCTGGATCTCGTGCTGGCGCTGCCCGGCCACATGAAGCGCGCGGACGGTCTCGGCCTTGAAGTCGGCCAGCGGGTTGGACCCGTCCGAGGCCGAGAACTGCTTCATGAGGTCCTGGCGCGAGCGGGCGAGGGTCTCCTGGACGAGCTCGCGGACGCGGTTCTGCACCGACGTCGCGCTGCCGTCCGAGAAGAGCTTCTCGAGCTCCTTCTGAAGGTGCCCGTTCTCCGGGCCGAACACCTGCTCCACCCGGTCGTTGAAGTACTCGGCGACCTGGCGCGCCCTGTCGCTGAACTGCACGTTGAGCTCGCCGGCGGCGCGCTCGAACTCGGTCTTGACGAACTCGGCGTTGGCGGCGGCCTGTTCGCGATCGAGCACCCGGGCGCCGATCGAGACCGCGTCGAGCACGGTCTTGACCGGGTCCTCGCCGTTCTGCTCGCGCTCGCGCACGAGCCGCACGGCGCAGCCGTCCTCGACGACGAGGCCGTCGATCGCGAGCACGTCGCCGATCACCTTGACGCGAGGATGCCTGAGTGGGGTCGCCGCTTCCATGAGGGGAACGTCTCAAGGTACGGGCACGACCTGACGGAATGAGCACGGATCCTGCGTTTGAGCCGGCGCAGCGCCGGAAACCCCCGGCTGCTCGCGTGCGCGCCGGTAGCATCTCGCCGCATGGCAGTCGACATGACCAAGGTGAGCGAGCTCGACGTGGAGCCGGGCACGCTGCCCGAGACGATGGCCGCCTGGGTGATCCGCGAGGAGACCCAGGGCGAGCCGAGGGACGCCTTCAAGCTCGAGGAGATCGAGGTGCCGGAGCCCGGCGCGTTCGAGGTGATCGTGCGCGTTATGGCGGCCGGCGTCAACTACAACAACGTCTGGGCGGCCCTCGGCGAACCGGTCGGCGTCTGGCGCTACGGCGACCATCCCGAGTACGGCCACCACATCGGCGGCTCCGACGCGTCCGGGATCGTCTGGAAGGTCGGCGAGGGCGTCACGCAGTGGAAGCCCGGCGACGAGGTCGTGATCCACTGCAACATGGCCTCCTACGAGGACCCCGAGGTCCACGGGCTCGACCCCCTGGCGGCGCCCTCCCAGAGGATCTGGGGCTACGAGACCACCTGGGGCTCCTTCGCCCAGTTCACCAAGGTGCAGGCGCAGCAGCTGCTGCCGCGACCGCAGAACCTGACCTGGGACGAGGCCGCCTCGTACGGCCTCGTCTACTTCACCGCGTACCGGATGCTGTTGACCCGGTGCAACCTCCAGGCCGGACAGCGCGTGCTGATCTGGGGCGCCGCCGGCGGCCTCGGCGTGTTCGCCACGCAGATCTGCGCGATGGCCGGGGCCCACGCGGTGGGCGTGGTGTCCTCGCCCGAGAAGGGGGAGCTCGTCAAGCAGCTCGGCGCCGTGGACTACGTCGACCGGGGCGAGTTCGACGGCATGATGCGCCGGGGCGGCGAGACGCCGGACCAGGAGAAGGAGCGCTTCAAGGTCTCGCGCGAGTTCTCGAAGCGTGTCAAGGAGATCCTCGGGGACGCGCCCGACGTGGTCTTCGAGCACGTCGGCAAGGCCACGTTCCCCACGTCGGTCTTCACGGTCAAGCCCTTCGGCAAGGTCGTGATCTGTGCCGGCACCACCGGCTACGACCTCGACTTCGACGTGCGCTACCTGTGGATGCGCCAGAAGCAGATCATCGGCTCGCACTTCGCCAACGCGTACGAGTGCAACCGGGCCAACCAGCTGATCGAGTCGGGTCAGATCCGTCCGGTGCTGTGGCGCACGCTCGGCTTCGAGGGCGTTCCGGAGGCACACCAGCTGATGCGTGACAACAAGCACCTCGGCAAGATCGCGATCCTCGTGGGAGCCGACCGGGAAGGCGAGGGAAGGAGCGTGGCGGGGCCGGGGGCGATCCGGGCGGAGGTGGGCGCGTGATCCTCGTCCAGATCATCTGGCACGTGAACCCCTTCCGCGGCGACAAGTTCGCCGCGGGCTGGGCGCCCGCGGCCGAGGCGGTGCTCGACTACGGGGCCACCTCGTGGGGCTTCTACCGCGCCCACGACGGCCGGCTCGACTTCATCCAGCAGGCCACGTTTCCCACCAAGGCGGCGTTCGAGCGCTACTGGTACTCGGAGACTGTGGCCGAGAGGCGGGTGGAGCTGGCCGGCTACTTCCAGATCCCGCTGGTGCCGACCTTCCACGAGGTGGTCGGCGAGGGCGAGGCGCTCAGCCTTGCTCCAACGGAGCCATCGTGAGCCCGCGGCCCTCGAGCTGCTCCCAGTAGTGCTCGGCCAGCTCCCGCTGGCCCGACCAGACGATCGCCTGGCCGGTGTTGTGGATCCGGTTGGCCATCGACATGCCCTGGTCGTAGGAGACCCCGGGCAGCACCGTCGAGAGGGCGCTGGCCACGCCCTCGAAGGTGTTGTGGTCGTCGTTCAGGACGATCACGCGCCAGGTGCCGCCGAGCCCGGTGCCCGGCCCGCCGACGCGGGGCTTCTCGACGGTCTGGCTCATCCGGCGCGCTTGCGCCAGTAGCGCTCGAGGCCCTGGTAGAGCTGGTCGGGCGGGGCGGCCTGCTCGAAGGCCTCCACGGTGGCGGGGTCCGTGGCTTCGCTCAGCTCCGACTCGATCCGCGCGATGAACGCCTCCTCGCCGTCGAGCCGGGCCGAGTCCGCCGACGCGGTCAGCGCGCAGCGCAGCCGGTGGATGTGCTCGGCCACCTCCGTCACCCTGCCGAAGTGGGTCAGGCAGAGCGACTGCGGGTTCCACGACGCGACGGTGTGGAGCGAGTCGAGCCAGGCCTCGACGTCGATGTCGGGCGGCGGGGTGGGCGCGAGTGTGTGGTCGTACGGCGGAATCCGGACTCCTGCGGTGTCTCCGACGTAGGCGTCCCCCGAATCCTCATGTAGATAACAGACGTGGTGCGACGCGTGGCCGGGCGTGTAGGCCACCTCGAAGCCCTCCACGCGCTCCCCTCCTTTGAGCACGTGGACACGCTCCTCCGGCACGGGCGCAACCTCGCCCCACAGCTCCCACATGTCGTCGCCGTGGAGGCGGCCGGCGCTCTCGAGGAGCTTCGACGGCTCGATCAGGTGCGGCGCGCCCCGTTCGTGCACGTATACCTCGAGCTTCGGGAAACGCCGGCACAGCACGCCGGTCGCGCCCGAGTGATCGAGGTGGATGTGGGTCAAGAGCAGGACGCGCGGCTCCGTGCGGCCGAGCCGGTCGATCAACGTGTCGAGGCAGGAGGCGGGGCCGGGATCGATGATCACGCCGTCCAGCTCGTAGGCGCAGATGACCCTGTCACGCCCCAGGTGAAGGACGTCAATGAGGCGGCTCACGGATGACCGACCATACAATCACCTCGTGAGCGAGCACCGGCTGCCCGAGCGCGACAACCCCTGGGTGATGCGCACCTATGCAGGGCATTCGACCGCTCGGGAGTCCAACCAGCTGTATCGCCGGAACCTGGCCAAGGGCCAGACGGGCCTGTCCGTGGCGTTCGATCTCCCAACCCAGACGGGGTACGACCCGGACCACGAGCTCGCCCGCGGCGAGGTCGGGAAGGTCGGAGCGTCGATCGCCCACAAGGGCGACATGCACACGCTGCTCGACGGCATCCCGCTCGACGAGATGAACACCTCGATGACGATCAACGCCACGGCCGCCTGGCTGCTGGCGCTCTACATGACCGTTGCCGAGGAGAACGGGGTGGATCGCTCCTCGCTCCAGGGCACGACGCAGAACGACATCATCAAGGAGTTCCTCTCGCGAGGGACGTACGCGTTCCCGCCCGAGCCCTCGATGCGGCTGATCGCGGACATGATCGCGTTCACGGTCGACGAGGTGCCGCGCTGGAACCCCATCAACATCTGCTCGTACCACCTACAGGAGGCGGGTGCCACGCCGGTGCAGGAGATCGCCTACGCGCTGTCGACGGCGGTGGCGGTGCTGGACCGTGTGCGCGAGAGGGTTCAGGACGACGACTTCGGCCGCGTGTTCGGGCGCATCTCGTTCTTCGTCAATGCGGGGATCCGCTTCGTGGAGGAGCACGCGAAGCTGCGGGCGATGGGACGGCTGTGGGAGGAGATCGGGCGCGCTCGCTACGGGGTGGACGACGACCGGTTCCTGAGGTTCCGCTACGGCGTGCAGGTGAACTCGCTGGGGCTGACCGAGGCGCAGCCGGAGAACAACATCATCCGGATCGTGCTCGAGGCGCTGGGCGTGACGATCGGCCGCTCGGCGCGGGCCCGCGCGCTGCAGCTGCCGGCGTGGAACGAGGCGCTGGGGCTTCCGAGGCCGTGGGACCAGCAGTGGTCGCTGCGGATCCAGCAGATCCTCGCCTACGAGACCGACCTGCTCGAATACCCGGACATCTTCGAGGGGTCGCGCGTGATGGACGGGCTGGTCGCCGAGCTCGCCGCGGGCGCCCGCACCGAAATGTCTGCCGTCGCCGAACGGGGCGGAGCGGTCGAGGCCGTTCCGTACATGAAGACCCAGATGGTGGAGTCGCACCGGGCCCGCATCCAACGCCTCGAAAGCGGAGCTTTGAAGGTGGTCGGCCAAAATTGCTTCACCGAGGCCGAGCCTTCTCCGCTCCAGGACGGTGAGGACGGGGGGATCCTCCGCGTGGACCCGGCCGTCGAGCGCTCCTGTGTGGACGCCGTGGTGCGCTGGCGTAACGACCGCAATGAGGAGGAGGTTCGGTCCGCCCTGGATGCGCTTCGTGAGGCGGCCTCCGATCCGTCGGTCAATCTCATGCCGTTCACGCTGGAGGCGGCGCGGGCCGGGGCAACCACGGGTGAGTGGGCCGAGGCGTTGCGCTCGGTGTTCGGCGAGTACCGGGCGCCCACGGGGGTGGGCGAGGCCGCGGCGGCGCCGGCCGACGATGCTCTCTCTTCGCTCCGCGAGCGGGTGGAGCGGGTGTCCGAGGCGCTGGGGCGGCGGGTCAAGATCCTGGTCGGGAAGCCCGGTCTCGACGGGCACTCGAACGGCGCGGAGCAGATCGCCGTGCGGGCCCGGGACGCCGGCATGGACGTGGTCTACGAGGGAATTCGACTGACCCCCACGCGAATCGCTCGGACCGCGGTGGACGAGGGCGTGCACGTGGTGGGGCTCTCGATCCTGTCGGGGTCGCACGCCGAGCTGATCCCCGCGGTCCTGCGCGAGCTCGCCGCGGCCGGCGCCTCGGTGCCCGTGGTGGTGGGCGGCATCATCCCGCCGGCGGACGAGGCCGCCTTGCTGGAGGCGGGCGTGGCCCGCGTCTACACGCCCAAGGACTTCGAGGTGAGCCGGATAATGGGCGACATCGTGGACGTGGTGGCGGAGCACCACGGCGTGGCGGCCGTTTCGTAACGCCCCGTTCGCACCGTTGTCACCTTCAGGCGGCCACGCGTCGCAGAGCGCCCGGAAAACTGCGGGCAATGAAGGGGGTCCAACACATTGCGGCGATATGTTCGCCGCAACGTGACGCACCCCCTCTGGACGTGCTGATTTCACGCTTGGCGGAGCGCCAGCACGGGGTGGTCTCTCTTCCCCAGCTGCAGTTTCTCGGCCTGAGCGCGAGGGCGGTGCGGGACAGGGTGGCCGCCGGCCGCCTCACCCGCATCCACCGCGGCGTGTATGCCGTCGGCCACGGCCGCCTGACCCTGCGCGGTCACTGGATGGCCGCCGTCCTCGCATACGGCGACGGCGCCCACCTCTCCTACCGCTCGGCGGCCGCCCTTCACGGAGTCCGCCCCGACAACCGCCCCAGGGCCGACGTCACCGTGCCCAGCGCATCCGCGAGGCCCCGGCCCGGCATAGTCGTCCACAGGAGCACCACCCTGCAGCCTGCGGACATCACGACCATCGACGGCATCCCGTGCACCAGCCTGGCCCGCACGCTGCTCGACCTGGCCGAGGTGGTGGACCGCCAAGGCCTCGAGCGAGCAATCAGCCAGGCCGAGGTGCTGGGCATATTCGACCTGCGCGCGGTCGAGGACGTGCTCGCCCGCGCGACCGGGCGCCGCGGCGCCGGAGTCCTGAGGGAGGTGCTGGCCAGGTACGAGGGCCCGACGCTCACGGACCGCGAGCTCGAGGCGCGATTTCTCGCGCTCTGCCGGGCGGCAGGCCTGCCAACGCCCGAGGT
>Ga0081538_10000225_pt1 | contig 63512 bp, 65 predicted proteins | sample TabmetS5T2R1_FD_71022 | JGI IMG/M metagenome (GOLD analysis project Ga0081538, IMG submission 71022) | Tabebuia heterophylla rhizosphere microbial communities from the University of Puerto Rico - S5T2R1 | ecosystem: Host-associated > Plants > Roots > Rhizosphere ...
GGCCGGTAGCCGTGCCCCTGCGCGCGCGGCCAGCCGGCCGTGCGGCGGGCGGCTCGTCGCCCGGCTCACCCTCGAGCGAGATCCGCGGCAGCACCCGGTCCAGCCAGGCAGGCAGGGTCCAGGCGCGGTCCCCGATGCACGAGCTCCTGCTCGGGGCGGTCGCGGCCGACCTCGACGAGCCGCCGGACGCGTTACGTCCGCGGCTTGTAGCCGCCGCGGCCGTGGCGGCGCTGACCTCGCTCGAGGGCAGCGTCGGCGAGAACGCCGAGCAGCCGGTCGACAAGGCCGAGGCGCTGGCCGTGCTCGACGACGCCATGCTGTTCCTGCGCGGCGGGCTCGACGCGCTGAGCGCCGGCCGTTCAGGCTGAGCCGTCCTCCGCGCGGCGGCGCCGCTTGCGCTGGCGCTCGACCTCCCGGGCGGCGACCCCGATCGCGATCAAAGTCGGCACGACGTACGGCGCCGCCGCGAGCACCGACTTGCCGCCCTCACGCCCACCATCGGTCGGAAGGACGGAACTCTGCCGCCCGACCTCAGGCGGAGGTGAGAAGCGGCCGCAGACCCCCTAAGCCTCCGAGTACGCCGGCTCCGCGCGGGGCGGCTCGGCCTCCTGCGGGGCGCCGGCCGGCGGCCGCGAGCGCAGCACCACGACGGCGACCACGATCGCCAGCAGCGTCAGTGCCGCGCCGATCAGGTAGGCGAGGTGATAGCCGGAGTTGAGTGCCGAGGCGGTCGACTCGCCGTCGGCGATCAAGCCCTCCGTGCGCTCGGTGGCCACTGTGGCGAGCACGGCCAGGCCGACGGCGCCGCCCACCTGAACGGTCGTGTTGACGAGGCCGGAGGCGAGTCCCGAGTCCCTCGGCGTGGCGCCCGACATCGCGAGCGTCATCAGCGCGGGGAAGGAGAGGCCGGCGCCGCCGCCCAACAGCAGCATCACGAGGAACAGGTCGGCCAGGTAGTCGCCGTCCACCGGCGCACGCGCGAACAGAAGCAGGCCGGCTGCCGCCGAAGCGAGACCGGCGATCAGCGCCGAGCGCGGCCCGACGCCCATGATCAGCCGCTCCGCGAAGCCGAGCGACAACGTCCCCATCACGAGGCACGCGGGCAGGAACGCTAGGCCGACCTCGAGCGGGCTATAGCCCAGGATCCCCTGCATGTAGAGGGCCCCGAGGAAGAACATCCCGAAGAAGCCGACCACGAGCAGCGCCATCACGAGGTTCGCGCCGGTCACGTTCCGCGAGCGGAACAGGCGTAGCGGCATCAGGGGATTCTCGATGCGCGCCTGGCGCGCCACGAACAGCGTCAGCAGCGCGAGCGCCACGCCGCCGAGACCGAGCGTCTGGAGCGATCCCCAGCCCTGCTCGCCGGCCTCGAGCAGCGTGTACACGCCCAGCATCAGCCCGGCCGTGAGAAGGACCGCGCCCGGCACGTCGGCGCCCTGCTCGAGACCGATCCCTTCGCGGTCGTCCACGAGCCGGATCGCAAGGAGTGCGAGCGTGATCCCGATCGGCACGTTGACGAAGAAGATCCAGTGCCAATTGATGGCCTCGGTCAGGATCCCGCCGGCCAGCAGCCCGATCGAGGCGCCCGCCGAGGCGACGAAGCTATAGACCCCGATCGCCTTCGCCTGCTCGCGCGGCTCGGGGAACATCGTCACGATCATTCCGAGGATCACCGCCGACGCGATCGCGCCGCCGGCGCCCTGGATGAAGCGCGCACCGATCAGCATGCCCTGCGTCTGGGCCACGGCGCACAGAAGCGACGCGGCGGTGAAGACGGCGAGGCCGGCGAGGAACACCCGCCGCTGACCGACCAGGTCACCGATCCGGCCGGCAAGCAGGAGCAGGCCGCCGAACGCGATCAGGTATGCGTTTACAACCCAGGCGAGGTTGCTCTGGGAGAAGTCGAGGTCCTCCTGGATCGACGGCAGCGCCACGTTCACGATCGTCGCGTCGAGCACGATCATGAGAAGTCCGCCGCAGAGGACGTACAGCGCGAGCCAGCGCCTTCGCTCGGTGCTTGTATCGACAGTCACGTTTTGTGAGGTTCCGGTCATCACTCTCAGACATAGGACCGCGATAGGGCCAAGAAGTAATCGGTGACGAGCAGCACGGAGCCGCCGAGTCGCCGGCCAAAGTGATCGCAAGCGCGGGGTTTGACACACTCGGCGCGTGAGCACACGCGCGCGTGACCACCTCATGGGGGCGCTGGACGCTCTTCGCCACGAGCCCACCGAGAAGCGGGTGCGAGCCAGGCGTGGTGACGCCGATGTCGTGGACAGCACGCGGGCGCTGCTGGTGTGGGAGCCGCGCCGGATCGTCCCCTCCTACGCCGTGCCGGTCGAGGACGTGCGCGCCAGGCTCGAGCCATCATCGGCTGAGGAGTCCTCGGATGCCGAGCTCCTTCATCCGGGCATTCCCTTCGGCGCCCATTCGACGGAGGGCGAGAGCCTCGACCTCGAGCTGGCTGGGGAGACTCTGCGCGGGGCGGCCTTTCGGCCCGCCGACCCGGATCTCGCCGGCCACGTGATCCTGGCCTACGACGCCTTCGACGGCTGGTTCGAGGAGGACGAGCCGATCGTCGGCCATCCGCGCGACCCGTTCCATCGGGTAGACATCCGGCGCAGCTCGCGGCACGTGCGCGTCGAGCGCGACGGCCTTCTGCTCGCGGAGAGCTCCGAGCCGACGCTCGTCTTCGAGACCAATCTGCCCATGCGCTTCTACCTGCCGCGGAGCCATCTGCGCGCCGAGGTCCAGCCGAGCACCAGGCGAACACGTTGCGCCTACAAGGGCGAGGCGAGTTACCTGTCCTTCGACCTCGGCAGCGGCGCGCGCGCCGACCTGGCCTGGAGCTACGAGGAACCGCTGCCCGACGCGGCCGCTCTGACCGGGCTCGTCGCGTTCTTCGACGAGCTCGTGGACGTGGTCCTCGACGGCGAGCGCCGGCAGCGGCCTCAGACGCAGTTCGGGCGCGGGATCATCGAGGAAGCCGGCGTCTAGGGCACGAGTGGCCGCGAGCGGGAACGAGCAGCCCGTGCTGGCGTTCGCAGAGGCGATCGACCGCGGGGACGTCGAGGCCGCCGTCGCCCTCTGCCATCCGGATGTGGACTTCCTGTCGATGCTCGACGTGAGCGGCCGCAGGCACTACGGGCGCGACGGTATCCGCGAGTACTTCGACGACGTCGCGTCCGCCTGGGCGGAGTGGCGGGTGGAGGTCCACCGGGTCGTCGCGGCCGGTGACGATCGAGTGGCCATCGTGATGACCATGCACGTGCGCGGCCGCGAGAGCGGCGCGACGCTCGCGGAGCGAACCGGGCACGTCTGGACCGTCAAGGACGGCCTGCTGCTTCACAACGAGCTCTATCGCGATCCCGAGGAGGCGCTGCGCGCGGTGGGTGCGACCGCGGTCGCGGAGCCCGCGGGGGCGGAGCCCCCCGCTGTCGAGAAGCCGTCCGCTGTCGAGAAGCCGTCCGCTGTCGAGAAGCCGCCCGCTGTCGAGAAGCCGCCCGTGGTCGAGGAGCCGCCCGCTGTCGCGGGGCCGCCCGCCACCCGCGCCTCGGACGCCGAGCGCGAGGCCACGGCCACCCGGCTGCGGACCGCCGCGGGCGAGGGCCGGCTGACTCTCGACGAGCTCGCCGACCGGCTCGAATCCGCGTTCGGCGCCGTCACGCGCGCCGAGCTCGAGCCGCTGACCGCCGATCTGCCGGAGCAGGCGCCCCCCGCGCCCACGACGAAGGCGCGCCGCTGGATCGTCGGGATCATGGGCGGCAGCACCCAGCGCGGTCGCTGGCGGATCGCGGAGCGCTGCACCGTCGTCAACGTGATGGGCGGGTCCAACCTCGACCTCTCCGCGGCGATCGTGGAGGGCCCCGAGACCGAGGTCCGGGTCTTCTCGTTGATGGGAGGCTCGGACATCTTCGTCCCGGATGGCGTGCACGTGGAGCTCACCGGCTTCGCGGTAATGGGCGGCAACGACCTCAGGCTCCAGGACGCGGCGCCGCCGCAGCCTGGGGCGCCCGTCGTCCGGGTGCACGCCTACTCGCTGATGGGCGGGACAGACGTCAAGCTCAGCCGGCAGCGGAGGGCGCGCCCGACGCTCCGGGCATGAGCGCGCGCAAGGCCCTCTTCGTCGCCCCGTTCGAGGAGCTGTCCGAGCCGCGCGTGCTGGCCGGGCTCGCCGAGCGGGCCGAGGCGCGCGGATGGGACGGCTTCTTCGTGTGGGACCACGTGGCCTACAGCGAGCCGGTGCGCGCGCTGGCTGACCCGTGGGTGACGCTCGCGGCGGTCGCGACGGCCACCCGGCGCATCAGGCTCGGGCCGCTCGTGACGCCGCTCGCCCGGAGGCGCCCCCACCAGCTGGCGCGCGAGACGGTCACGCTCGACCGGCTGAGCGGCGGCCGGCTGGTGCTGGGGGTGGGCCTGGGGAGCGACCGCACGGGGGAGTTCGACCCCGGCCGCTTCGGCGAGGAGGGGGACGCCCGCGCTCGTGCGCGGCTACTCGACGAGGGGCTCGAGCGACTCGCCCGCTACTGGGACGGCGAGTTCGAGCCCCGGCCGCTCCAGCGGCCCCGCATCCCGGTGTGGGTGGCGGCGAGATGGCCCAACCGGCGGCCGCTGCGCCGGGCCGCTCGCTGGGATGGTTTCTTCCCGATCGACCTGCCCGGGCCGGACGCGCTCGCCGAGCTCGTGGCGGCCATCGAGGAGCTCCGCGACCCGGCCGCCGAGGGCTTCGAGGTGGTGGTGGAAAATCCGCCTGGGGTCGATCCGGCGCCGTGGATCGAGGCGGGCGCGACCTGGTGCCTCACGGGGTTCGACGTCCAGCCGCGCCGCGCTGAGGTGGAGGAGGCGATCGACGCCCGCTGAGCTCCGCACCGTGGTCGCCACCCGCTACGTGGAGGCACTGAGGGAGGGCGGCTCGCTGCCCGGGCTCATGGAGGCCGACGACGACGGCCTCTATGTGACGAAGTTCCGCGGCGCCGGCCAGGGCGAGGCCGCGCTGGTGGCGGAGGTGCTCGCGGGCGAGCTGGCCCGGGCGCTCGGCCTGCCGGTGCCGGAGTTGGCGGTCGTGGACGTGGCACCCGAGGTGGGGCACGCCGAGCCCGATCCGGAGATCCAGGAGCTGCTCGAGGCCAGCCCGGGGGCGAATCTGGGCATGGACTTCCTGCCGGGCGCGCTCCCGTTTGCGCTCCCGGCGGAGCCGTCCTTCGACCCCGCCCTTGCTGCCGATGTGGTGTGGTTCGACGCCCTCGTGACGAACCTCGACCGGACTCACCGCAACCCGAACCTGCTCGTCTGGCACGGGCGCACCTGGCTGATCGATCACGGGGCGGCATTCTTCAGGCAGCACGGCGACCGGCCGCTCGCAGAGACGGCCGCCGAGCCGATCCCGATGCTCGCCGACCACGTGCTGTTGCCGGTCGCCGGCCCGCTGTCCGATGCCGACGAGCGGCTCGCCGGCCGTGCGCTCGCGGCGGCAGCCGATGCCGCCGAGCTCGTGCCGGACGCATGGCTCGGCGCGGACCCCGATGCCCGCCGCTCCGATCTGACTCAGTTCCTTGAAAGGCGGCTCGCGCCGCCGCGCGCGTTCCTTGACGAGGTGGAGCGTGCCCGCCGCTGAGCTCGGTCCCCGGCCGTTCGCGTACGCGCTGCTGCGGGTGGTCCCGCGCGTTGAGCGCGGGGAGCGGCTGAACGCCGGCGTGGTGCTCTTCTGTCGCGAATACGACTACCTCGCGATGCGGGCGGAGTTGGATGACGCCCGCCTGGCCGCCCTCGCCCCCGATCTCGACCCGGGGCCCGTGCGCTCCCACCTCGCCGCGCTCGGCCGCGTGGCCTCCGGCGCTCCGGGGGCGGGCGCGCTCGCGAACCTGCCTCCCTCCGAGCGGTTCGGCTGGCTCGTGTCGCCCTCGTCAACGATCATCCAGCCCTCCGAGGTGCACACCGGGATGACCGACGATCCCGAGGCCACGCTCGAGCACCTGTTCGAGAGCCTGGTCGTTCCAACGCCTCACACCGCAGGCGGGCGGGACGTTTCTCCCACATGACCTACAAGCTCATCGATGCCGACGGGCAGCCCTACGAGAGCCACACGCCCGGCACGCTGGGAGGACACCGCGGCAACCGCGTCTACGGGCGGCTCGACTGCGAGGGCGCGCGGCGCTGGATAGGGAAAGGGCATTACGTGCCCCAGCGCGTCTTCTTCGCGGATGAGGCCTCGGCCGTCGCCGCCGGCTACCGGCCCTGCGCGACCTGCATGCCCGCGGCCTACGCCGTCTGGAAGCTGAAGCATCGAGCGAGGCGGTTCAGCGAGTACGAGTCGCCCGTCGGGACCCTGTTGCTGAGCGGCGACGGCGAGGCGCTGACCGGGTTGGCCTTCCGGCGCGGTACCGCGATCCCGGCGGGATGGGTGCGCGACGATGCCCGTTTCGCCGCCGAGCGCCCACAGCTCGACGAGTACTTCGCGGGCGAGCGCACGGCGTTCGACTTCCCCATGCGGCTCGAGGGAGGACAGTTCGACCGGCGCGTCTGGCGAGCGCTCGAGGAGATCCCCTACGGCACCACCACCACCTACGGCGAGATCGCCGAGCGCATCGGCAAGCCGGGGAGGGCACGCGCTGTGGGCGCCGCCAACGGTCGCAACCCGATCGCGATCGTCGTCCCCTGCCACCGGGTGATCGGGGCGGGGGGCAAGCTGACGGGCTACGGCGGCGGGCTCGACCGCAAGCAGCGGCTGCTCGAGCTGGAGGGCGCGCTGCTCCCTGTGTAGCGTCGGCGGGGTGGCCGCCGCCGAGCGCGTTCTCAGTCACAGGGAACTGAACAGGGCGCTGCTCGCGCGCCAGCTCCTGCTCGAACGGGCTCGCGGCCCGATACCGCGCACGCTCGAGCGTGTGGGCGGGCTCCAGGCGCAGTACGCGCCCTCGATGTACATCGGGCTCTGGTCACGCATCGAGGGCTTCGAACGCGACAGCCTTACGCGCGCGCTCGAGCGCCGAAGCATCGTCCAGGCCACGCTCATGCGGTCGACGATCCACCTCGTCTCGCGCGCCGACTACTGGCCCTTCGAGATCGGGGTCAAGCGGGCGCGGGCGGAGTGGGCGCGGCGGGTGGCCTCATACGGGATGTCCGCGGCCGAGCTCAGGGCCGCGGCGCGCAAGCTCCACGCGCGGCTGAACGGCGGCGCGATGCGCCGCGCTGAGATCGAGGAGCTGCTCGGCAAGGAAGTGGCGAGGGGCGTGGGGATGGAGCTCGACATGGTCCGCGTGCCACCGTCCGGCACCTGGGAGCGCCGGCGCGCCGACATGTACGCCGCGGCGGAGGACTGGCTCGGCCCGCCTCCCGGCGATCTCACCGAGGAGCGCGGGATCGAGCACCTCGTGCGGCGTTATCTCGGCGCCTTCGGCCCCGCCACGCGCGCCGAGCTGGCGGACTGGGCGGGGCTGCCCGTGGTGGCGGTGCAGGCGCCCCTCGATCGGCTGGCCGCCCGCCGCTTCCGTGCGGAGGACGGGGCCGAGCTGCTCGACGTGCCGCGCGCGCCACTCCCGGACGGCGACACTCCGACTCCCGTGCGCTTGCTGCCGACCTGGGACGCCACGCTTCTCGTGCACGGCCGGCGCGCGGGCGTCCTGCCGGAGGAGCATCGTTCGCGCATCTTCAACACGAAGATGCCGCAGTCGATCGGGACGTTCATCGTGGACGGCGCCGTGGCGGGCACGTGGAGATACGAGCACGGCCGCATCCAGCTGACCGCGTTCGAGAAGCTCGATCGTGGCACGCGGCGGGAGCTGAACGACGAGGCCGAGCGGCTCGCCGAGTTCCACTCCTAGACAAGCGTTCGGTGGCCGAATCGCGGTTTCGCGGCTACTCTCGCCCGGTTTACATGGCCAAGACTCGCGCTCCGCTCATCCTGCTCGTCCTCGCCCTGGCGCTGCTTCCCGCCTCCGCGTCCGCCTCACTGGGCGCCGACCCGGACAGCCCCAACCCACTGGAGGGCGCCAGCCTCTACGTCGACCACGAGTCCCCTTCGATGCTCGAGTGGCAGCGGCTCAATAACTCGGGCCAGACGGCCAAGGCCGACCTGATCTGGAAGATCGCCCGCGAGCCGAAGAACCTCTGGCTCGGGCGGTTCACACAGCCGAACTTCCAGTTCAAGGTACGCCGGATCATCGACGCCGCCCGCGAGGCGGGCCAGCTGCCGGCCTTCACCGTCCTGCGCGCGCAGGCCACGAGCTGCGGCCCCGACTACGACGGCGGCGGTCCGGCTGAGGACCGGCGCACCCGCGCCTGGTACGACGATCTGGCCAGGGCCATCGGCGACGAGCGGGTCGTGGTCGCGTTCGAGCCCGACTCGCTCGGCACGATCGACTGCCTCGGGGCCCGCTACCAGGACGACCGAATCCAGCTGCTCCGCTACGGCGTCGACGCGCTCGCGAAGCTTCCGAACGCCGCGATCTACCTGGAGGCCGGCGCCTCCGACTGGGAGCCCGCCAAGCGCACCGCCAAGCAGCTGCGCCAGATCGGCATCGCCAAGGTCCGCGGCTTCATGCTGAACGCGACCCACTACGACTGGACCGCGAACAACATCCGGCACGGCCTCGAGATCTCGAGGCTGACCGGCGGCAAGCACTTCGTCATCAACACCGCCGAGAACGGTCGCGGGCCGGTCCACTACAAGCAGTGGGTGAACCGGTCGAAGAACATCTGGCGCCGCATCACGGTCTGGTGCAACCCGGGGATGCGCGGGCTCGGGCCGGCGCCCACGACCGACACGGCGCACCCGAAGGTCGACGCCTATCTGTGGATCAACCGCCCCGGCTACGCGCAGATCTGCCAGGGCCGCCCGATCGACTGGTACCTGCCGAGGGCGCTCACCTACGCGCGCTACGCGACCGACTGGCTGAAGGCGCCGGCCGGGGCACTGTTCGGGCACGTGGAGCGCTACCCGCTCAAGCTGTTCGGCATCCCGGGCTGAGACGAACCCGGCCCGGGGCCTCAGGCCTCGCGGCCGATGGCGTCCACGAGCGGCTGCACCCGCGGCCGGATCGGGCGACTCAGGACGACGTAGCTCGTCGAGCGGCGGATCGCATCTGTCGCAAGCAGGCTGTTGACGATTTCCTGCAGGTGCTCGGTGTGGCGCGCCGCAACCCGGCAGATGAGGTCCTGGGGCCCGCTGATGGCATCCACCTCGAGCACTTCCGGCGTCCGCTCGAGCGCCTCGACCGCCTCGGCGAGCCGGCCCTGGGTCAGCTCGAGCAGGACGAAGGCCTGGAGCCGGTGGCCGAGCTCGGCGGGGTCGACCTCGGGGCCGAAGCCGGTGACGACCCCGCGGCGCTCGAGTTTCGCGAGCCGTGCCTGAACGGTGCCGCGCGCAACGCCGAGCCGGCGGGAGATCTCGAGCAGGCCGAGCCGCGGGTGGGCGCGCAGCGCCGCGAGAAGGCGAGCGTCCAGGTCGTCGACTTCACTGGTCAAAGTGACCAGAGTCTAGCGGCTGATGCGGTCACAGCTGGTCAATTTGCCCAGTCCTGCTATGCACACTTGCATTGGACCGTCGTGACTGCTGCACTACAGGCATGTTCGAAGAAGCCCAGCTCTACTCGCCGGTCACGCACGACGGGGACGGCGAGGTCACCGTTCACCTGAGTCATGACCATCCCGGCGCCAACGATCCCGAGTACCGCGAGCGCCGCAGCGAGATCGCTGCGCTGGCGCTCTCCTGGAGCCCCGGCGAGCCCGCCCCGGCCGTCGAATACACCGAGGACGAGCAGGAGGTATGGCGCACCGTCTGCCGCGAGCTCGCGCCCAAGCACGAGCGGCTCGCGATCCGCGAGTTCCTCGAGGCCAAGGAGGCGCTCGACCTCCCCGCGGGCGGCGTGCCCAGCCTCGATCTCGTCAGCGAGCGGTTGCGCCCGCTGACCGGCTTCGGTTACGTGCCGGCCGCCGGTCTCGTGCCACTGCGCGAGTTCTACGGCTCGCTGTCCGGGCACGTCTTCCACTCGACGCAGTACGTGCGTCACCCGGCCCAGCCGCTCTACACGCCTGAGCCGGACATCATCCACGAAGTCATCGGCCACGGGCACTTGCTCGCAACGCCGACGTTCTCGGAGCTCCACCGCCTGACCGGCGAGGCCACCCACCGGCTGCGCGACGAGGAGAACCTGCGCTTCCTCTCGAGGGTGTTCTGGTTCACCGTGGAGTTCGGCGTGGTGGTGGAGGACGGCGAGCTGCGGGCCTACGGCGCGGGCATCCTCTCCTCGTACGGGGAGATCGACGAGTTCCGCGGTATGGAGCACCGTCCGCTCGACCTAGTTGAGATGGGCACGGCGGACTACGACATCACGCAGTACCAGCCGGTGCTCTACCGGGCGGAGTCGCTCGACGAGGTGCGTGAGGTCGTCGGCGGCTTCTTCGCGACCTGCACGGACGAGTCGATCGACGAGATGCGCGCGCGGGTGGGCGCCGCCACGGTCTGACGGATACTCCCGCGCGTGCAGCGCGGGTCCGACAGCGACGTCCTGATCGTCGGCGGCGGCGTGGTCGGCTGCGCGATCGCGCGTGAGCTTTGCTGCTTCGACCTGCGTGTGACCCTGCTCGAGGCGGGTGCGGACATCGGTGCCGGCACTAGCAAGGCGAACACCGCCCTCCTGCATACCGGCTTCGACGCCAAGCCCGGCACGCTCGAGGCGCAGCTCGTCGTGCGCGGGTACCGGCTGCTCGGCGACTATGCCGATCGGGTGGGCATCCCTGTCGAGCGGACCGGCGCGCTGCTCGTGGCGTGGGACGAGCAGCAGCTCGCCGAGTTCCCGGAGATCGTGGAGCGCTCGCGGGCGAACGGCTACGGGGCGATAGCCGAGCTGTCGGTCGAGGAGCTCTACCGTCGCGAGCCCGAGCTCGGGCCGGGTGCGGTCGGCGCGCTCGAGGTCCCGGACGAGGGCCTAATCTGCCCCTTCACCACGCCGCTGGCATTCGCCACCGAGGTGGTGCTCGCCGGCTGCGAGCTGCAGCGGGGGACTGCTGTCGAGGGCATCGAGAGGGTTCCGGGCGGCGGGTTCCGCGTCCTGACCGGGCGCGGCGAATGGCGGACGCGCTTCCTCGTCAACGCCGCCGGGCTGCGCTCGGACGAGATCGACCGCATGCTCGGATACGCCCGCTTCACGGTCACGCCGCGCCGCGGCGAGTTGATCGTGTTCGACAAGCTCTCGCGCTCGCTCGTCTCGCACATCGTGCTGGCCGTGCCGACCAAGGTCACGAAGGGCGTGCTGATCGCGCCGACGGTGTTCGGCAACGTGATGCTCGGGCCCACGGCAGAGGACGTCGAGCGCAAGGACGACACGAGCTCGACGGCCCTGGGGCTCGCCTACCTGCGCTCCGAGGGCCGGCGAATCATGCCCGCGCTGCTGGAGCACGAGGTGACGGCCGTGTACGTGGGCCTGCGCGCGGCGACCGAGCATGTGGACTACCAGGTGAGCATCCACGCGGACGAGGGCTATGCCTGCGTCGGCGGCATCCGCTCGACCGGCCTGTCCGCCTCGATGGCGATCGCGGAGCACGTGCGGTCGGAGCTCGGCGAGGCAGGGCTCGAGCTCTCGCCGCGGGCCGAGCCGCTGCCCGAGCTGCGCATGCCGAACATCGGCGAGCGCTCCGAACGGCCCTACCAGCGCGGCGACCTGATCGACCGCGACCCCGAATACGGGCGGATCGTGTGCTTCTGCGAGCGCGTCACTCGCGGCGAGATCCGTGACGCACTCGCAGCGCCGGTGCCGGCCGTCGACCTCGACGGGCTGCGCCGCCGCACGCGCGCGCACATGGGCCGCTGCCAGGGGTTCTTCTGCGGCGCGGAGCTGGCCGCGCTGCTGGGCGCTGCGGGGGAGCGGGGCGCGCCCCACGAGCCGGCCGGCGCCGCGGCCGGGGCCGGCGGGTGAGCGGCCCTGTCGTGATCGTCGGCGGCGGCCCCGCCGGGCTGACCGCCGCCCGCGAGCTCGGTCGGCGCGGCGTCCGCGACGTCGTCGTGCTCGAGCGCGAGCTCGAGGCGGGCGGGATCCCGCGCCACGCAGGCCACCAGGGCTTCGGCCTGCGCGACCTGCGGCGGCCGTTGTCGGGGCCGGCTTACGCCAAGGCGCTACGCCGATTTGCCCGCGACGCCGGCGCCGAGCTCCTCACCGAGACGATGGTCACGGGCTGGTCTCCGGATGGTCCGCTCGAGCTCACCTCGCCGGCCGGTCGCTCGACGCTCGATCCGGAAGCGGTGATCCTCGCCGGCGGCTGCCGCGAACGCCCCCGCTCGGCCCGGCTCGTGCCGGGCTCGCGGCCGTCAGGGGTGATGACCACGGCGACGCTGCAGCAGCTCGTCTACCTGAAGGGCGCCCGCCTCGGCGGCCGTGCGCTCATCGTCGGCGCCGAGCACGTGAGCTTCTCCGCGATCATGACGCTCGCCCACGGCGGGGCGCGCGCCGTCGGCATGACGACCGAGCTGCCGCGCCATCAGTCGCTGGCCGCGTTCCGGGCCGGCGCGGCGTTTCGCTACCGGACGCCGCTGTGGACACGCACGGCTGTCAGCGCCATCCTCGGGCGACGGCGCGTGGAGACGGTCGAGCTCACCGACCTCGATGACGGGAGCACGCGCGCGGTCGCCTGCGAGACGGTCGTGTTCACGGCCGACTGGATCCCGGACAACGAGCTGGCCCTGATGGGCGGGCTTGCGATGGACCCCGGGACGCGTGGGCCCGCCGTCGATGCCGCGCTGCGCACCTCGCGCCCGGGCGTGTTCGGCGCCGGCAATGTGCTGCACGGCGCCGAGACGGCTGACGTGGCTGCGCTGAGCGGCTGGCACGCGGCGCAGTCGGTCGTCCACTTCCTCGGGCGAGGCGAATGGCCCGCGGCGCCCGTGCGGGTCGAGTGCCGGGCCCCGCTCGAGTGGGTCAGCCCGAACACGATCGCCCCGGGGGCCGGGGAGCCCCCACGCGGGCGCTTCGCCGTCCGCGCGCGCGAGTTCCTTACCCGCCCGCGCATCGAGATCGCGCAGGACGCTCGTACGCTCTGGTCGGGGCATCTGTTGCGGCTCGTGCCGGGCCGGTCCGGCCGCCTGCCGCACGACTGGACCGCCGCGGTGGACTCGGAGGGCGGCCCCGTGTCCGTTTTCGTTCGCTCCGCCCGCGGGTAACAGCGCGGGATGGAGCACGAGGAGCGGGCACGCGAGATGGAGCGCGACGCAGAAAAGATGGAGGAGCACTCGGAGAAGGTCGGCGAGCACATCGACGAGACGCGCCGGGAGTGGGAGGCCAAGGAGGAGGATCCCTCGGTGCCGGGTGCCCAGCCCGATCCGGACCAGTCAGATCAGTTGCCCGAGGAAGCGCCGCCGGGGCAGGTTCCCGATGACACCGGCGAAGACGCCCCCCGCGAAGAGATGGAGACCCCAGAAGTGCCGGACGAGGAGGGCACGGCGACGGGCAACCCCGACGCCGCGGGCTCCGAGGAGTAGCGCCGACCCCTACTCTCGTAGGGGTGACCGACGCCATCCGGGGACCGATCAAGGCAGCGATCGCCGCTCTCTTCGCGGTCGGGGTCCTCCTGCTCTTGCTGAACCCACCGTCGCTCTCAGGCGCGGAGGGGTTGGCCGTCTTCATCGGCGGAGGCATCCTGCTGCTCCTCCTCACGGCCTGGGCGACCGTGGCGCTCACCGGGCGCGACTCGATGACGGAGCACGAGTTCGAGCGGCTCGTGCGTCGCAGCGAGGAGCTGGCGGCCGAGCCGGCGCTGCGTGTCGAGGCAACCGAGTTCGACCTGCTCGTGGCCGAGGCGATCGACGCCCTGCCACTCGAATTCCAGCGCCTCCTCGACAACACGCCCGTCGTCGTGTCGCGCCACGGCGCCGAGAACCGGGCCTACGGCCACTACTTCGGGGACACGGTCGCGCGCGACAACTATCCCGACCGCATCGTGCTCTATCAGGACACGCTCGAGCGCGACTTCGGCTGGGACCCCGACGTGCTGCGCGCCCAAGTGGAGCGGACGCTGCGCCACGAGCTGGCCCACCACCTCGGCTGGGGCGAGCGGGGCGTGCGCGAGCTGGGCCTCTAGCCGCTCGCCGCGATCTCCCCGTCCGGGCTCTCGGGCCCGGCTCTAGTCCACCTCTCCGTTCTGACCACCCATACGGTGGGCAAAGCGGAGAGGTGACGGTTTTTGGGCCTCCGGGCAGCCCCGCGGGCGGCCATCCGGTCTAGGCTAGATCCGCTCCGGAGAGGTGACCGAGAGGCTTAAGGTGCACGACTGGAAATCGTGTGGGCGGGTCAAACTGCCTCGTGGGTTCGAATCCCACCCTCTCCGCTCCGGGTCCGCATCGCCTGGCTGTGTCATCGGCCGGCTCGCGTACGGAGTACGCGTCGCCGACCTCTTCCTTGCCAGGCGGGCGTCCCGAAGCGGAGAGGGTGGGATTGCATCCCATCCCTCCTTCAGGCGCGCGTGTGGGCCAGGCGCACGTGGGCCAGCGCGTGCAGTTCGGTGAGCTTGTCGCCTCGCAGGGCGCACGCGCTCCAGGTCTCGCCTCGATCGCCGCTCTGCCAAATCTGCCCGTCCGCCAGCCCGGCGAAGAGGCGTTCATCCGCGGCTACGAGGGCGTACGGCATCGCCGGCAGGGGGTCTGGCAGCCCGCCGCCGAGCGGCCGCCAGCCGCCGTCCTCGCGCCGGTAGATGCGAGCCCGCGGGTCGCCGCGGCCGTGGGCGGCGTAAGGACCGGTGCTCGCCGAGAGGTACCAAAGTTCCGGGTCCGCGGGATCGACCGCCACCGACCAGGTGTAGTTACGGTCGCGGCCTTCGTTGGCCGGCCGCCATGTTTCGCCGGCGTCCTCGCTCCATGCAGCGCCGTCGCCACCGGCTTCGTAGCCGCGGCCCTCGACGTGAGGGTGCCACGCGAGCGAATGGACGTCCCGGGCGGCGCCCGGGGGATGGTCGTGCCACGACGCGCCGCGGTCGGTCGAGCGCATCAGGCCGCCGAGCTCGATCCCGACCAGGATCAGATCGGCGTCGTGTGGGCTCGGCGCGATCCAGCGGACATGTGAGGTCCACGGTCGCGGCGGAAAGCTCCAGGTCGGACGCGACGGGAGCTCCTGCAGAGCCTCGAGCTCGCGCCAGCTGCGGCCGCCATCCTGGCTGACGAACAGGGCGCTCGGTTCGGTGCCGGCGTAGACGGCGCCGTCGACCGCACTGACCGCGAGCGAGAAGACGCCCGGCTGCGGGGGCGAGCAGTCAATCCAGGTGTGAGCCCCATCGTCCGTCCGGCGCACCCCGCCCTCGCGCAGCCCCGCGTAGACGCGTTCGGGGTTACGCGGGTCGACGGCCAGGCACTGGGCGCCACTGCCGGACAGCGAGAGTGCCACCGACCACCCCCCGCCTCGCTCGTCCAGCCGGGCGATGCCGTCGCCGGTCGCGGCATACAGGCGGCCGTTTGTCGGATGATGTGGAACCACGGCGCGGTGCGCACCAGCCTACGCAGGTCATGAGTCTGTCCACTTTGGGGTAAACCGGACGGAGACGACCCGGAGGTGACGAGTTGGCGATACCGGCAGCGCGAAAGGCCGGCCCCGACCACGGAGCAGGTGGGCCGGAGTCCCTTACCGCCGACGACCGGCGGGCGCTGATTCGCTTCATGCTCCTCATGCGCGCGACCGAGGCTCGCGCGCTCAGTCTGTATCAGCAGGGAAAGGTGCCCGGATCCTTCTACGACGGGCGCGGCCAGGAGGCAACCGCCGTCGGCTCGGCGTTCGCGCTCGGGCCGCGAGACCGGGCGTGCATCCTGCACCGCGACCTCGGCGCGCACCTCGTACGCGGCGTCACACCGGGCCGGATACTCGCGCAGATGATGGGCCGCGCGGGAGGGCTGACCGGCGGCAAGGACGGCAACATGCATTTCGCCGACCAGCGACTCGGGTGCGTCCAGATGGTGTCGATGCTCCCCGACATGGCGCTCGTCGCGTGTGGGCTCGCCATCGCCTTCCAGATGCGAGACGAGCCGCGCGTCGCGATGACCTGGTTCGGCGACGGCGCAACGGCGAACGGGCAGTGGCACGAGGCGATGAACGTCGCGGGCGTCCGGAAGCTGCCCGTCGTGTTCGTGCTCGAGAACAACCAGTGGGCTTACTCGACGCCCAACCCGCGCGAGTTTGCGGTGGATCCGGTCGAGCGCGCGGGCGGATACGGCTTTCCCGGGGTGAAGGTCGACGGCAACGACGTCGAGGCTGTCTTCGGCGCGGCTGCCGAGGCCTGCGATCGGGCTCGAAGCGGTGGCGGTCCGACCCTGATCGAGGCGGAGACGATGCGCATGCACGGACACGGAGCGCACGACGACATGAGCTACGTGCCCGCGGAGATGTTCGAGAAGTGGGAGGCAAGGGACCCGATCCGCCGCTACGAGGAGCGGCTGGCCGCCGACGGGATCGACGTCGAACCGATTCGCGCCTCGGTCGAGGAGGAGCTCGAGCGCGAGACGGCCTGGGCGCTTGATCAGCCGATGCCGGAGCCGGACACCGCGACGGCCGGCGTGTTCGCACAGTCCGACCCGGAGCTTGGGGACGGACAGGCGCCGTGGTCACGGTGGCAGGGCGACCATGCCTGAGCTCACTTACCTGCAGGCGATCTCCGACGGGCTCCGCGAGGAGATGCGCGCCGACGAATCGGTGTTCTGCCTGGGCGAGGACATCGGAGCCTTCGGGGGCGCCTTCAAGGTCACCGCCGGTTTCCTGGAGGAGTTCGGTGCCGACCGCGTCTGGGACACGCCGCTCGCCGAGAACGCCATCATCGGTACGGCGGTTGGCGCCGCCGTCGAGGGGCTCCGGCCGGTGTGCGAGATGCAGTTCGCGGACTTCATCTCGTGCGGCTTCGACCAGCTCGTGAACGTCGCTGCGAAGCTGCACTACCGCCAGGGCCTCGCGGTGCCGATCACAGTGCGCCTGCCCTCCGGCGGCGGGTTCTCCGGGGGTCCGTTCCACTCCCAGAACCCCGAGGCGTGGTTCCTCCAGGCGCCCGGGCTCAAGGTGGTTGCTCCCGCCACGCCCGAGGACGCGAAGGGCTTGATCGCAGCCGCGATCCAGGACCCGAACCCGGTGGTGTACATGGAGCACAAGCATCTCTACCGGCGCTCCAAGGGCGAGGTGCCGGAGGGACGCTACGAGACCCCCCTCGGGGAGGCGCGCCTGGCACGCGAGGGTGATGACCTCAGCGTGATCACCTACGGCGCGATGGTGCTGACGGCGCTCGAGGCCACCGAGGATCTGGACGGCGCCTCGATCGAGGTGCTCGATTTGCGGTCGCTCTACCCGTTCGACCGCGAGGCGGTCCTGCGGAGCACGCGCAAGACGAGCAAGGTGGTGCTCCTCCAGGAGGCCACGCGCTCCTGTGGCGTGGCCGCGGAGATAGCGGCGCTGATCGCAGAGGAGGCCTTTGAGGATCTCGACGGTCCCGTCGTGCGCGTCACCGCGCCCGATGTGCCGATCCCGTTCAGCCCGCCGCTCGAACGCGCCGTGCTGCCGCAGGTCGAGGACGTAAAGGAGGCGTGCCGTGAGCTCCTCGCCTACTAGCAGCGGGTTGATGGACATCACGATGCCTCAGATGGGGGTGTCGATCGCCGAGGCCACCGTGATCGAGTGGAAGAAGCAGCCCGGCGACGCGGTCGAGGCCGACGAGCCGATCGTCGAGATCTCGACCGACAAGGCGGAGAGTGACGTGCCGGCGCCTGCCGCCGGGCGGCTGAAGGAGGTGCTGGTCGAGGCCGGCGAGACCGTCGACGTCGGCACCGTGATCGCCCGGATCGAGACGGGCGCAGCGGCGCCGCCGGCTCCTGCCGGCGACGACGGCCAGGCCGCGGCCCGTGGCGACGGCGAGGCCTCGGCCGGCGGCGACGGCCAGGCGTCGGCCGACGGGGGGAACGGGGGCGAGCCGACCGTCACGCCGGTCGTGCGGCGCATGGCGGAGAAGCACAATCTCGATCTGTCGCGAATCGAGGGGAGCGGGCGGCGTGGGAGGGTGACGAAGAAGGACGTGGTCGCATACCTGCGCGAGCGCGACGAGTCCGCGGCGGTGCAAGAGGAGCGCGCGGAGCCCGCGGCCGCACCAGCTGAGCTCGCCGAGCCGGTGCTCCACATGGAGTCCCCCTATCGCGAGGATGCGCCGCCCGCCGCGGCGCCCGCGCCGGCGCCGGCGGAAGCCGCGGCGCCAGGCGGCCGCGAGTTGTCGGTGATGCGCAAGCGCATCGCGGAGCACATGGTGCGTTCGCTCCAGACGGCCGCGCACTGCACCACGATCGTCGAGGCGGACATGAGCCGGATCGAGGCCGCCCGCGGCCGGCGCTCCTACCTGCCGTTCGTCGCGCGCGCGACGATCATCGCTCTGCGCGAGCACCCCAACCTGAACGCGACCCTCGACGGCGACATGCTGACCGTGCACGACGAGGTGCACCTGGGAATCGCCGTGTCGCTCGGAGAAGACGGTCTGGTGGTCCCGGTGATACGCGACGCCCACGAGCTCTCGCACGAGGGCCTCGGCGCGCGCATCAAGGACGTCGCGGAACGCGCGCGCAGCAAACGGCTCTCGCCCGACGAGCTGCGCGGAGGCACGTTCACGATCACGAATCCGGGGGCGTACGGCGCGGTGCTCGCGACCCCGATAATCAACCAGCCTCAGGTGGCGATCCTGGATCTGGAGGCGGTGGTGAAGCGTCCGGTGGTGGTTACGGACGCAGACGGCCACGACAGCATCGCGATCCGGCCGATGAGCTACCTCTGCATGTCGTGGGACCATCGCGCCCTCGACGGCGCACTGGCCGCGCAGTTCCTGAGCACGCTCAAGCGCGTAGTCGAGGGCTGGCAGGGCTGAGGGGAGCCGGGCCAGGGCCGGGCTCCCGCCTAAGGGGGCCAGGCATGAACATGCAGTATCATGCATATTCATGCAAGAACGTGCAAGCCTCCTCGGTGTGGAGCGTCGCCAGTCAATCCTCGACCTGCTTGCCCGCGACGGAAAGGTCGTAGCGGCCCAGCTGGTCGAGGAGTTCGGAGTCTCCGAGGACACCGTCCGGCGCGACCTGCGCGAGCTGGCGGCGCAGGGGCTCGTGCAGAGGGTGCACGGCGGCGCCATGCCGCCGGCGCCGCAGCCCGGCTCGTTCACGCACCGGCGTGAGACCTATACCGAGGAGAAGGCCGCTCTCGCCCAGGCCGCCGTGGATGTCCTCCGCGACGCGCGCGTGATCGTGCTCGACGGCTCGACGACGAACCTCGAGCTCGCGCGCAGGCTGCCGGGCGACCGGACCGGCACGGTCCTCACCAACTCGCCTCCGATCGCCGCGGCGCTCGCCGAACACCCGGCTGTGGAGGTCGTGATGATCGGCGGGCGGCTCGACAAGCGGGCGCAGGTCACGGTCGGTGCAGCCGCGATCGACTTCCTCCGCTCGATCAGGGCGGACGCGTGCGTATTGGGCGTCTGCGCCCTGCACCCCGACGCCGGGCTCTCGACCGACGATCTCGAGGAGGCTCAGGTCAAGCGGGCGATGGTCGAGGGGTCGGCTGACGTGATCGCGCTGGCCACTTCGGACAAGCTGCGCGCCGCCAGCGCCTACCTGGTGGCGCCGGTCACCGAGCTCACCCACGTGGTCGCCGAGGCGGGCGCGCCGGACGAGCTGCTGGACCCATACCGTGCGATCGGCGTAACGGTCACGCGCGCGTGAGCCGGCGCTGGGCCACCGCCGGCGTCTTCTTCGTGAACGGCGCCGCCATCGGGACCTGGGTGGCGCAGATCCCGTGGATCCAGGAGCGCTTCGACCTGTCCAAGAGCGCGGTCGGCTTCGTCATCCTGGGCATGTCATTGGCCGTGGTGGTCGCGCTCCCGATCGCCGGGCAGGCGGTTGTCCGGCACGGCTCCGCTCGGATGACCTGGGTCGGCGGCATCGCCACGGCGCTGGCCGTCAACCTCGCGGTGCTCGCTCCGCACCCGGTGCTTGTCGCGGCGGGCCTGTTCGTCCTCGGCGCGGCCAGCGCCACGATGGACGTCTCGATGAACAGCCACGGCGTCGGGGTCGAGCGCGACGTCGGGAGACCGATCATGTCCTCGCTGCACGCGGGCTGGGCGCTAGGCGGGATGGCGGGCGCCGCGTTCGGGGCGCTGATGGCTGTCCTCGGCGCTGACCCCCGCGTGACGGTGGGGCTCGCGTCGCTACTGCTGCTGACCGCGCTCGCCGCGTCGGCTCGCCGCATCGGCGCCGGCTCGGCGGCGGAGGGCGCCCGCACGCCTGGCTTCACGCTGCCTTCACGCGAGGTGGCCCTGCTCGCGGTGCTGTGCCTGCTCGTGATGCTGACCGAGGGTGCGATGGCCGACTGGGGTGGCCTCTACCTGCGCCAGGAGCTCGGCGCGGACGCCGCCGTGGCGGCCCTGGCGTTCGCGTTCTTCACGGGCGGCATGACGGTCGGGCGCCTCGTAGGGGACGGGATCAACCACCGCGCCGGTCCCGTGAGGCTGCTGCGCTGGGGCGCCCTTCTGACGGGGATCCCGCTCGCGGCGATGCTCTTGATCGGTCAGCCTGTGGCGGCCCTGGTGGGGTTGTTCGCGATCGGCCTCGGGGTCTCGAACGGCGTGCCGCTGATGTTCAGCGCCGCCGGGCGGCAGCGCGGCACGCCCCCGGGGCCGGCGATTGCCGCCGTGTCCTCGATGGGCTCGCTCGGCTTCCTCGCGGGACCGCCCCTGATCGGCTTCGCGGCCGACGCGATCTCCCTTCCTTGGGCGCTCGCCTCCCTGACGATCGGCGCGGCCGCGGTGTTCGCCCTGGCGCAGCGCGCGGCGGGCGAACCTGCGCCGGCGGCGCCGGCGGAGCGGTTCGACGCTGTGATCGCCGACATGGACGGCGTGCTCGTCGACTCGTCCGGTGCGACGACCCGCTCCTGGCGGGCGTGGGGACTTCGCCGCGGAGTCGACGGCGTGTCGATCCAGGCCCGGAACCACGGCCGCCCCGCGCGCGCGGTGCTGGCCGAGCACGTCGACGCGGACGAGCTCGACGCCGACGCCCGGTTCCTGCTCGACGCCGAGACGAGTGACGTCGACGGAGTGGTCGCGCTGCCGGGCGCGGCGGACGTTCTCGCGCTCGCCTCGACCATGCCGGTGGCGGTGGCGACGTCGGCCCCGGAGGGGCTCGCGCGCGCCCGTTTCGCCGCGGCCGGTCTCCCGGTTCCGGACCTGCTCGTGACCGCCGACGACGTCGAGCGTGGCAAGCCCGCCCCGGACCCCTACCTGCTGGCGGCGCGGCGCCTCGGAGTGGACCCCGCCCGCTGCCTCGTCTTCGAGGACGCGCCCGCGGGGATCGCCGCTGCCCGCGCGGGGGGCATGACCGTCTGGGCAGTCACCACCACCCACGACGGCTCCGCGCTGACGGAGGCAGACCGCGTGGCGCCCGGGCTGCCCGATCACCTGGCGCTCCTGGGCGTCACGCCGGCGCAGGAGCGCGCCGAGGCAGCGTTGGCCGCTTAGTCCCCGGCGATGCCCAGGCGGCTACGCTCGGACGGCGTGTCCTCGTACACGCGCCACTCGGAAACCTTGCCGTCGGCAGTCCTCGCCGTCCAGATTGCCGGACCGTCCAGCGCCGGTTCGGTCGAGCACACCGAGCGGCCGACGGCGATCACGGTGCTCCCCATCGGAATGACCCTCGCCCACTCGTTTCGATAGTCGGGGAACGCCTCGAAGAAGCCCTGCCACGCCTCGAGCACCCGCTTCCTGCCGGCGAGGACGTTGCCGTCCGAGTCGATGAATTTGTGGCCGTCGGTCATCAGCTCATCAAGGGCGTGTAGATCGCGCCGGTTGATCGCCTCGTTGAATGCAACGGCAGCCTTCATGCGGCCAACTTACCCCGGGGTGCGAAACCATGGAGCCCGGATGGGGAGCTATGGAGAGGATCTGGCGGCCATCCACGCCGCCGACTTCACCGGCTTGGCGATTGCCGCTGCTCACGAGCTGCTTACGCGGCTGGAGGGCAGCTCGCGCGTGGTGGACCTGGGCTGTGGCGACGGCACGACGGCGCGCCTGCTGAGCGAGGCCGGTCATGAGGTGCTGGGCATCGACGCCTCCCCGGCGATGATCTCGTTGGCGCGCGAACGCGCGCCGGGCGCGACGTTTCGCGTCGGCTCGTTTGTCGATGCCGAGTTGCCGGAGCGCTGCGATGCGATCCTCGCCATCGGCGAGGTGCTCGGCTACCGGTTCGACAAACGCAGCGATGAGCGCACACTCGACCGGGTTCTGGGGCGCGCCGCCCGTGCCTTGCGCCCGGGCGGGCTGATGCTGTTCGACCTCGCCGGCCCAAAGCGCTTACCTCGGGTCGGCCGGCGCAGCTGGCACGAGGGCGATGGCTGGGCCGTCCTCGTGGAGGCGACGCCGGCAGGCCGAGACCTGGAACGACGCGTTGTCACGTTCCGCGAAGCCGGCTCCGGTGGCTTCCGTCGCTCTGAGGAGCGTCATCGCCTGCGACTTCACTCACCCGCTGAAGTCCTCGCGCGTCTGAGGGCCGCAGGCTTTGCGGCGAGGACGCTCCCGGGCGGCTACGCCGAGCAGCCGCTTCCCTACGGCCTGACCGCGTACGTCGGGCGCAAGCGCTGACGCAGAGCGCGGAGTTGCGGGACCGCTCACTTCGAGCTGCGCGTGGAGTCCTTACTTCGCAGGTAGTGGCTCCGCCCGAGGCAGTCGTAAACACTGGCCGCGCACGGACCACGAAGCAGTCGTCAAAGGAGTTCGCATGAGCGATCTGAGCACCACCGTCGACACCCACCTGTCGGCCTATGGCGAGCCCGACGCGGCCCGCCGCGCAGAGCTGATCAGTCAGGTGTGGGCCGCCGACGGCCGGCTCGTCGACCCGCCGCTCGCGGCCGAGGGCCACGACGGCATCAGCGAGATGGCCGCCGCCGTGCAGCAGCAGTTCACCGACCACCGCTTCCGGCGAGTCAGCGGCATCGACGGACACCACGACCAGTTTCGTTTCGCATGGGAGCTGGTGGGACCCGATGGCAGCGTCCCCGTTTCGGGAATGGACGTTGGAGAGCTCGACGAGGACGGCCGCCTGCGCCGCATCACCGGCTTCTTCGGCGAGCTGCCGGCCCGCGACGACCACTGAGAGGAGGACGGCCATGCGAAAGATCATCAACTCGACCTACATCTCGCTCGACGGGGTGGTCGAGAATCCGCACCACTGGCCGTCGAGCGGTGAGGACGGGGGCGAGGGAGAGGCGATCCAGACCGAGCTGCTCCTCGGCTGCGACGCCGTGGTCATGGGCAGACGCACCTACGAGGGCTTCGCGCCCGTGTGGTCGACCCGATCCGGCGACCCCTACAGCGACCGGATCAACAGCATGCCCAAGTACGTCGTCTCTTCGACGCTCAGCGAACCCGAGTGGGCCAACACCACCGTGATCAGCGGCGACCCCGTTCCTGAGCTCAGGACGCTGAAGGAGGCCTCCGGCGGCGACATCGTCCAGTACGGGTTCGGCCGACTGTCCCACACGCTGATGGAGCATGGCCTGCTCGACGAGCTACGCCTCTGGGTGCACCCGTTGTTCGTCGGCGGCGCTCAGCCTGAGGATCTGCTCTACCGGCACTGCCCCGCGGCCACCTTCGACCTCACCGACAGCAGGGTGTTGAAGAACGGCATCGCGATCCTGACCTACGCGCGCGCCGCGGCCGGCTCGTAGTCACGGTCGAAAGGGAGTCCGTTTCGTTCAAGACAGCTCGTCGCGGGCCGTTGAACATTGGTCCAATGAAAGTTGGAATCGGGCTGCCGGCGGCCGTCCCGGAGACGGACATGACGCTGATCGCCGGCTGGGCGGCGGAGGCTGAGCGTGCCGGGTTTGAGTCGGTCGGAGTGATCGACCGGCTCGTCTACGACAACCTCGACCCCTTGACCGCGCTGGCTGCGGCCGCGGGGTCGACCAGCCGCATTGAGCTGCTGAGCACGGTGGTGAACGTGTGCTGGCGGGGCAACGCGGTCCTGTTGGCCAAGCAGCTCTCCTCCGTAGCCCGATTGTCCGGCGGGCGCCTCACGGCAGGGCTCGGGATGGGCGCCTGGCCGGCGGACTACAAGGCGAGCGATGTGCCGCTCGAGGGCAGGAGCGCGCTGTTCGAAACCTCGCTCGCGACCATGCAGCGAACCTGGCAGGAGAGCGGTGACGGTCCGAGGATCCTGCTCGCCGGCACGGTGCGGTCGTCGTTCGCTCGAGCCGCCCGGGAGATGAGCGACGGCTGGGTGGCGCCCCTGTTCGGCCTGGCCCTGCTGCAGGAAGGCGGCGCCGCCGTCAGACGGGCCTGGGCCGAGCTGGGACGCGACGGCCGGCCCAGGGTCGTGACCGGGCGTTACTTCTGCCTGGAACCGGGCGCGCAGGCGATCGCCGACGAGTACATCCATCACTACTACGGGCCCGACTTCTTCGACGAAGCGCGCCAGGACACGCTGACCGACACCGACCAGGTCCACGCGGAGCTCGGGCGGCTGTCCGAGGCCGGCTGCGCCGACGTGCTGCTCTTTCCGTGCTCTGGCGATCTCGAGCAGGTCTCCCTGCTCGCCCAGGCCCTGCAAGCAAAGGGGACATACGTATGAGCATTGACCGTTCCGCGGCGGCCGGCTTCATGGCCGCCCACGCGCGTTTGCTGGACCGCCGCCGCTTCGAGCTGCGCACCGGCGACGGCGACCCCTCGGCCGCACTCGCTGCCCTGGGGGGCTATCGCAACCCCGACGGCGGCTATGGCTGGGGCCTGGAGCCCGATCTCCGCACCCCTGAGAGCCAGCCAGGAGCCGCGCACCACGCGTTCGAGGTCTTCGAGGAGATCGCTCCGGCCACCTCCGCGCATGCCGCGGCGCTGTGCGACTGGCTGGAGTCCGTGTCCCTGCCGGATGGGGGCGTGCCGTTAGCTCTGCCCCTGGGCACGTCCGCCGGTTCGGCCCCGTGGTGGGCCACCGCTGACCCTTCGGTGTCGTCATTGCAGATCACCGCCGTCGCCACGGCCGCCGCGGTGCGGGTGGCCGCTCACGACCGCGACGTCGCCGCGCACCCTTGGCTGGAGCGAGCCACCGGCTACTGCCTGAACGCGATCGACGCGATCGAGGAGACGCCCTCCGCGTATGTGCTCGCGTTCTCGATCGGCTTCCTCGACGCCGTGCACGACAGCCGCCCCGAGGCCGCCGACCTGCTCAGCCGCCTCGGCAAACACGTCCCTGCCGACGGCCTGATCCGCGTCCAGGGCGGCGCCGAGGACGAGATGCTGCACCCGCTCGACATCGCCCCCTACCCCGACCGGCCGGCACGCGCGCTCTTCAGCCCCGACGTTATCTCCGCCGATCTCGAGCGGCTGGCCTCACTGCAACAGGGCGACGGTGGCTGGATCGTCGACTTTCGCAGCAGCTCGCCGGCAGGAGCCCTCGAATGGCGCGGCTACGCGACCGTTCGCGCCATCGACATCCTGGAGCAGAACGCGAGGGCGATGGCCTAACGCCCACCGGGATACTCCGGACCGTGGGCGGTCCGGACCGAGGCAAACGAAGCCGTTCCGGCCGGCTTCTCGAGATCAAGCCGCTCTGGTACCGCATCCTCAGCAGCGCCCTGTTGATGGCGGTGTTCGGCTGGCTGCTGGGCCTGATTTACGGCCCGGACAAGCCCCTGCTCACAGCGATCATCAGCGGCGCACTCCTCGGTCTGCTCGGCCTGCGCCCGCTGAAGGTGGCCGTCGGGCTCCTGATCGGAGCGCTTCTGGGCGTTCTGTTCCAGGCTCTCGACGCCGGTATCGAGCCGGCGCTGGTCGCGGCCGCGGTGGCGGTCGCCTATCGCGTGGTCGCGGCAATCGCCTACCGCGATCGGCCGCTGGTCCGCGTGATGGCCGAGGAGCTGCCCGCGGCGGAGCTCCACTACGTCGTGCCCTTCGAGGCGCGCTCGCGGTACGTCGGCGCCGACTACGTCGAGCAGCTCGCGAAGGTCCGGGGCGGTAGCTTTCGCCGCAACCCGCCCGACGTCGGCATCCTCGCGTCGCTCGACAGCCTGGAGGGGCCGAGCTTCAACGCGCACCGGGTGCACCCGCTGATCCGCGAGTTCTACGAGCACACCAGCCGCTTCAGGCTCTCGATCGTCCCGGAGTGGCGGCGTTGGATGAAGCCCGGATACGAGCTCTTCAAGTTGCTGGTCGCGCAGCCGCTGGGGCAGGCCGCGATCCCGTCCAATATCGAGGAGGCACAGCGCGGGATGATCAGCACGATCGACACGATCGCCCTGGGCGGCGACGAAGAGATCGACATCCGCGGCTGGATCCGGACCTTCGCGGACTCGGGCAAGCCGATCTACGTAGGCATCTACACGAGCTTCAGGCACGAAGACCGGGGCTACGTGAGCGTCGGCTTCCCGATCCCCAGCGCCAACTTCACCGCCACGCTCCTTCCCCAGAACGCCGGAGAGCACGACTTTGTGCTGACGTCGCGAACCGAGCTCCCATTCCCGGGCCACTACCTGAGCTCAGTCGACAGCGAGAGAGACGCCCTGACGGTTCTCAAGCTGCTCTATTTCCAGGAACGGATCTTCGTCTACGTCGCCGGCGGCGAGCTCAAGACCGACCACAGCTTCTACCTGGCCGGACAGCGCTTCCTCACCCTCCACTACGAGATCGAGCGCCTCGCGGTGGAACACGCGTGACCTCGCGGTCCTATCTACGGGACGAGCACGTTGCGCTGCTCCGCGCGTTGCAGGGTCAGCGACGTCTGCTTGGCTCCCGCGAGCGCCTGGACACCAGGCTCCGTGCGCTCGTTCAACAGCAGCAGGCCTGAGCCGTCCCGGCCTGCGCCGAGCTTGACTCGGATCGCGCCGGCTTGGTCGCGGAGCCGAAACACGACCTCGCCGCTACGTTCGACCTTGAGCTGGGCGCGGACCTGCCGGCGAGCGTCGACAAGTTCGATCGTGCGCGCCCGCAACACCGACGCGACGCGTTTTGCGCCGGCCGGCCGACTCAGCAGCGGCAATACGAGCAGCGACAGCAGACAGAGCGTTGCGAGCGCTGCCGCGATCTTCCCAATGCTCATCACGCCTCCTTGGTTGGCAACGCACGACCCCTCCAACGTCCCATACTCGGCCTGTGGCGAGGAGGTTCCGGCACAAGTCATCGGGAACCCTCCTGAGTTGTCTACAAAGAGGTGGGCAATTCAGTGGTCCGGCGAACCCTCGACCTGTCATCGAGGTGTTTCCGCGGAGGCGTTTGGCGGTGAGGTGTGGTAATCCAGACCGCTTCTCGAGTTAGTGAAGGTGCCCGGCTGTTTGCGGGTGTAGGCCCTCAGGGGTGCGGAGCGAAGATCGGCGAGATGACCGGAATAGCGCTCGAGAGGACGCGTTAGAGGCTCGTCGAGCTGAGCGGGTTCCGGGTCGAGCCCAGCCAAGGCGGGCGCGAGCCGCATCTCGTCCTCGACCCGGACGGGCGCCGGCTGAGTGGATCGGGCGGCTGCAACCGGCTGCTGGGACGCTACGAGCTGGACGGCGAGCAGCTCACCTTCGGCGCCGTCGCGAACACGATGATGGCCTGCCCCGAATCGCTGATGCGCCGCGAGCGCGCCTTGATCGAGGCGCTCGAGGCGACGACCGGCTTTGGAATCGACGCGGAGACCCTCGAACTGCTCGCCGGAGAGGAGGTCGTCGCGCGGCTCGCAGCGGACAGAGACGAGTAGGCCGTCTCCCTCTCGCGTTTGTTGGGTGGTGGCGCCGGCGAACAGGTCGCATCGAAGATTGTTCGGCCGCTTGTGTCACGAAGGCGCGATCGATCCTGGATTGATGGGCCAGGAGACCCACAGGGCAGGACGAATGGCGCCGGATCACCGGGATCGCGCCGCGCGGGCCACCCAAAGGGGCATAGGCGCCAAGTTGGGAATGTCCCTGTAAGGGGGTTCTATGCGGGCTTAACCTCCGTGGCCGAGGATGATGGAGGAGCGCAAGACGCAGGCGCGAGAGATCGCCGCCGGCCGCGCTTCGGCCGCGCGGCGGTGGCTGCTGTTGTCAGGCGCCACAGCAGCCGTGGTGGCTACCTCGGCGTTTCCATCCGCTGCCGGTGGGTCCCAACGCGCGAATGTCGTCGCAGACGTTCCTGTCGCGGTAACCAACTTCGCCTTTACACCCCGGAACGCTTCGATCAATCAGGGCGACACCGTCACGTGGACCAATCAAGGGATGTTCCACAACGTGGTGTTCGACGACGGCAGCTTCACGTATCCGACGAACCCGAGCTCGTCGAACTGGAGCGTCACGCGTCAGTTCAATACGCCCGGCGTCTTCCTCTATTACTGCTTCCAGCACGGAGGACCGGGGGGCGTGGGTATGGCGGGAAGTGTGACGGTGAGTGCCGCCACGCCCCCGCCCGGCGAGCCTCCGCCTCCCGGTGGGACTCCGCCCGATGGGACTCCACCGCCCGGCGGTGGCGGTGGCGGTGGCGATCCCTCACCCGGCACTCCGCCAGGCGGCAAGCTGAGCACCAAGGTCACCCTGCAAGTAAGCGATGCGACCCCGGCGAGCGGTGACCGTATCCGCTTCTTCGGCTCCGTCCAGCCCGCACAGGACGGGCGGCTCCTGCAGCTGCAGCGTCGAGGCCGAGGCGGCTCGTACCGCACGCTCAAGAGGCTGAAGCTTCGGGACGCGGGGGCGAGTCGCTCTAAGTTCAGCGGGACGTTGCGCGTGCTCGGCGATGCCGTGTTCCGGGCCCGTCTCCCTGCCGATGCCGAGCATCTGACAGGCACGAGCCGCACACGACGGTTGAACGTTCCCTGACGTCAAAGCCTGCCCAGCCACTCGAGTGGGAAGGGTGGCTGGGCGAGTGGGCGTACCGCGAGCCGCATGAGCATGAGCGGGTTGTCGTCGCCCGCGATGCGGTTCAGGTGCACGGTGGCGCAGCCGCCGCAGCGGTGGACGAGCGCCCATTCGCCGCCGGCGCGAACGTAGACGGCGATCGGCTCCATCGCCGCGCCACAGTCGGCGGCGCGGTCACCGGGACGGTCCGCGTCGAGGTGCCGGCTCCATAGGCAGTTCGGGCAGTGGTTGCGATGGCCCGTGCCCGGCGCGTCCATGGACACGTCGAGCCGGCAGTGGTGACATCGGAATGTGTCCGAACCTCGGCGCCGGACACGGTTGCGCTGATCGCGCGACAAGGAAGACCTTCCGGAGAGGGAACGAAGACGGGTGTCGCGCGTTGTCCGGGCTAACCCGGATGGCGCGACTTGGCGTGTCCCGTGGCGGCTCTCATCGATTCACCACCCGCCTTCCCCGGCTCGCCCGGTTGTGGACGTCCGGCCGAAGGAGCTCTCGCAGGGTACCGGGTCAAGGTACGCTCCCGCAATGGCCACCACCTCGCGACTCGCGGCACCGTCGATCCCGGACGAGGACCTGGAAGGGCTGCTCGATCTTCTCAACGGAGCCGACAGCGTCGAGCTGAAACTCACGGTCCCCGACACGAACCTCACCGAATCGGCCAAAGCGCTCGGCATCGATCCGCTCGACGCCCAGGTCCGGCAGGTCTTCTTCTTCGATACCCCCGACCTGGCGCTGAACAAGCAGGGCGTTGTGGTGCGTGCGCGCCGCGTGCAGCGCAAGGGCGACGACTCGGTCGTCAAGCTGCGCCCGGTGATCCCCGACGAGCTGCCGAAGAAGGTCCGTAACTCGCCGGGCTTCGGTGTTGAGGTCGACGCAATGCCGGGCGGCTTCGTCTGCTCGGGGTCGATGAAGAGGGAGCTCGAGGAGCCGGAGGTCAGGCCCGCGGTCCTCGGAGAGAAGCGCGTGCGCAGGCTGTTCTCCAAGGAGCAGCGCGCGTTCTTCGCCGACCACGCTCCTGAAGGGCTCGAGCTGGAGGACCTTTCGATCCTGGGACCGATCTTCGTGCTCAAGGTCAAGTTCGCCCCCGAGGGCTTCGGGCGCCGCATGGTCGCCGAGATGTGGCTCTACCCAGACGGGTCGCGCATCGTCGAGCTGTCGACCAAGTGCCCGCCGCGGCAGGCGTTCGAGGTGGCGGCGGAGGCCAGGGTTCTCCTGACCTCGCACGGGATCGACCTGTCCTCACCCCAGGAGACGAAGACGCGCAAGGCGCTCGAGTTTTTCTCTAAGCGGTTGCAGGAAGCCTGAGCGCGGATCAGGCCGCGTTGCGCAGCTGCACGTGCGGTGTGCCGCGAGGCAATTCCGTCACGGTCGTGACCTTAACCTCGCAGAAGCCGACGGCCTGCAGCACGCAGCCGCAGTGGTCGCACAGAAGCACATCGAAGTCGTCCGGCTCGCCCCAGGCCTCGAATTCCTCGGCGCAGGCCGGGTCGCTGCAGATGAGAGTCGCGTAGAGCATCTCTCCGGGCCCATGCTGGGAACCCGCCCGGACGGAATGCGGATTTACGCCCCTTCGGAGACCGGGACGATCAGCCGGATATGGCGGCGGGCGAGCATGAGGACCGGCGCCTTCCAATCGCGACCGGAGCCGTCGAGAGCCACCAGCTCGGCATCGACGATCGTGAAGAACTCCTGGTCGCGGCGGTTGACGTGGTCGGACACGCGGCTGCGGTAGCCCTCGCGGGGGAGGGTCATCATCCCCTCCACGCGGTAGCGGTCGGTTTCGAGCACCACTCGTTCCCTGCGCGTGTCCACGGCGCGCCAATCTATCGGGGCGGCGGCGCCCAAGCCGCCCCACCAATGGGTCGCTACGTGTACCTTTGGTCACGTGCATTCGGCGACGCCCGTGGAGCGCGGGCCGGCACTGGAGGCGGTCTTCAAGCCCGTCCAGCCGCCGACCACCTTCGAAGAGACGGTTGAGCGCCTCGGGACGGCGATTCGCCTCGGCCTCCTCCCGCCCGGCACGCGACTGCCCTCCGAGCGCGAGCTCGCGGACCAGCTGCGGATCTCGCGCTCTACGCTGCGCCAGGCGCTCACCACCCTCGTCCAGAGCGGCCACCTCGTGTCGCTGCGCGGGCGCGCCGGCGGGACGTTTGTCGCCGAGGAGCCTCCGCTCGGCCAGAAGGGCGACGGCGTCGTCCTGGGTGAGGACGCCCGCGCGGTCCTCGACTACCGCGTGGCGGTCGAGACCGGGGCGACCGTGCTCGCCGCCGAGCGGGCGACGGAGGGCGACCTGAGCCACCTCGAGGCGCTGACCGAGAGCATGGCCGAGACGAGCGGCCCCTTCGACGAGTACCGCCGCGCCGACGTCCGCTTCCACATCGGCCTGGCGGAGGCCTCCCACTCGCCGCGCCTCGTGACCGCCATGACCGAGGTCCAGGGTCAGATGAGCAACCTCATCGCTCGCATCGCCCACCCGAGCGAGGTGCTCACGAGCTCCAACATCCAACACCAGCGCCTGATCGTGCTGCTCAGAAAGGGCGACACCGGCCGCGCGGTGAAGCTCATGCGCGACCACATCGAGGGAACGGAGCACATCCTCGCGGGCTTGATGCCCCCCGAGGCGCCGGAATAGCCCGCTCGCGGGCGCGTTTATATACGTCCGCCCCGGCCCCGCGGTCTCGCGCGCTCGGCGAGTGCAGGCGTGACCCACGACCACACAGCCGGCGGAATCCGGCGGCTCGCGCCGGCTGCTAACGGCGCGCGTCGTCGACCCAGCTCTTGAAGCGGGGGTCAGAGCCCGCCTCGGTCAGCCGGTCGAAGTGCTTGGCCGTGTAGCCGCGGAAGTCGTAGTCGAGCTCCGATATCGCCGTCTGGACGACGCCCCACATCGCCTCGCGGTAGTCCGACACGAAGCGGTACAGCTTGAGCGTGGCGCGCCTGCGATCGTCGGGAGGGCTCCCGTAGTAGACCGAGAGCAGGCGCTCCTCCTCCTCGTCATCGAGCTCGTTGTTGACGGCGAAGTTGCCGAGGTCGAAATAGCGATCGCCCATGCCGGCGTACTCCCAGTCGATGATGTCGATGCGCTCCCCGTCCAGCATGAAGTTCGCGGTCAGCAGGTCGTTGTGGCAGGGGACGGGCGTGTGCTCGGCGCCCTTCCGGACGGCCCGTCGCACAGCGGCGGCGCGCTTGCGTATCGACTCGAACCCCTCTGGCAGCTCGACCCCATGCTCCGCGCCGATCTGCTCATAGCGCTCGGCGAGCTCGAAAGGGTCGAACTTCGACGGAAGCACAGTGCCCGAGCCGTGGAACGCCTTGAGGCTCGCGGCGACCGTCTCGACGGCGTCCGGCCGGCGCAGCTCCTCCGCCGTCATCACGCGGCCGGGGATGAATGACGTGACGAGACAGGGCGGCTGGTCGAGCATGGTCGCCACCGTCGGCGCGATCCCGAGCTGTGCCGCCGCCTTCGTCGCCAACCGCTCAGACTCACGGTCGATGCCGAGCACGTCCGTCCGCTTCCCGGGTAGGCGCACCACGTAGTCGGTGCCACCGAAGTTCACGCGGTAGTTGCGGTTGGTGATCCCGCCCTCGAGCTTGGCCACGCCGCCCTGGCGCGGGCCGAGCAGGGCCGAGAGCCGAGCCACGGCCTCGGTCAACTCGGGGATCGTGATCTCCTCGTGCATGGGCGCACCCTAGAGCGCGAGCGCTCCGAGCACCTCCTCCCACCACACGCGTTCGTTGTCGCTGACACCGGAGCGGACCCGTCGCCGTATCCAATCGTTCAGCGCCTGCCGCGAGCCGACCGCGACCACGGGGCCGGTGACCGCATAGCGGCCGTCCTCGAGCAGCACCAGCGCGCCCGGCACGTCGCGCCGCGAGCGAAGGCGGTCGAGCACCGTCAGACCCGCCACGACCTCCGGCCGCGCCGCGTCGCCGTCGGCCTCGGACCAGCGCCGGACGTGGAAGACGGGCGCCGCGCCGGCCAGCCGCGGCCGTGGCGGTGCGGCGTCCGGACCGATCGGCCCGCGTCGCCAGCGCGCGATCAGCTCGCGCACCTCGGGCGCCGCCTCCTGGCGGACGAGCACGTGCAGCCGGTCCCCGCCCGCCACGCGCGTCGACCCGCGCGGCAGGATGGCCTCGCCATCGCGCACGATCACGTTGACGAGCGCCTCGCGGGGCAGCTCGAGCTCGCGGGTCCGCAGCCCGACGATGGCGTCTTCGTCGTCGACCGGATACTCGACTACCTCCGCGCCGAGCCGGCGGATCGTGCCGGTCTCGGCGATCGGGCTGGGCAGAGCCGGAACCTCGGTCGCCAGCCCGAGCCGGCGCGCGAACGGCTCGAAGGTCGTGCCCTGCAGGAGCGTCGACAGCAGCACCGCGAAGAACACGACATTCAGGAACTCGAAGCCCTCCCCGATCCCCGCGTTTACGGGGAAGAGCGCGAGCACGATCGGCACGGCGCCGCGCAACCCGGCCCAGCCGAGCACGGCCCGTTCCGCAAGCGTGAAGCCCTCGAAGGCGGTGGCGGCGAAGGTCGCGAGCGGGCGGGCAACGAAGGCGATCACGAGCGCCAGGGCGGTGCCTTCGAGCACCACGTCCAGCACGTCGCTTGGGAAGATCAGGAGTCCGAAGGTGAGGAACATCGTGAGCTGCGCCACCCAGGCGAGGCCCACGTGAAAGGTCGTGATGGTCTGCTTGGCGGGGATGTTGGCGCTCCCCAGTGCCAGCCCGGCCAGGTAGACGGCGAGGAAGCCCGACCCGTCGAGCGTGGCAGCCGCACCGTACGCGACCGCCCCGGCAGCCAGCGAGGCCACCGGATAGAGGCCGGGCGTGTCGAGCCGCGCGCGCGTGAATCCCTGCACGGCGAGCCAGCCGACCCCCAGGCCCACGACCGCGCCGATCCCCAGCTGCCTCGCGAACAGCCAGAGCTCGTCGAGGATGCCGTAGTCCGGCAGCTGGATCCAGTCGATGAAGCCGAGTACCAGCAGGACGGCCACGGGATCGTTGAAGCCCGACTCGCCCTCGAGCGTTCTCGACAGCCGCCGCTCGAGCGAGGACGTGCGAAGCACGGCGAAGATCGCCGCGCCGTCTGTGGAGGCGATGATCGAGCCGAGCAGTAGCCCTTCCAGGAGCGAGAGGTCGAACAGCACCAGCGCCGCAACGCCGCCGATCGCCGCCGTAAGGAGCGTCCCGACAACCGCCAGGCTGAGGGCGGGCCGCAGCACCGGCCGGATGGCGTCCCAACCCGCGGTCAGGCCGCCCTCGAACAGGATGAGAGAGAGCGCGATCACGCCGATCAGCTCGGCGAGGTGGTAGTCCTCGCTGTCTTCTCCGAACGGGATCCAGCCGAGTGCGTCGGACCCGACGAGCATGCCGAGGCCGAGGAAGAGGACGAGGCTCGGCAACCGGACGCGACCCGCCATCAGCGAGGCGAGCAGGCCCGCCGTGAGCAGGAGGCCGGCGACCAGGATGAACTGCTCGTCGCTCATCGTGGTCCGGCATCTTGCCCGGTCGGTCGCCCCGGCGGGGAGCGTGTCGCTCCGGATGGATTACAGCGACGCTGCAGTCGTCACGAAGCGGCGCCAGTCGGCGTGCGCTTCGGCGCGCCAGCTGCCGTCGCTGCGCGGCTCGATCCGCTCGCCCGCGGGGACGCGCTCTGCGATTTCGCCGGCCGAGCCCCAGATCCCCGCGCCGACTGCCGCCAGCGCGGCCGCCCCGGCGGCGGTGGCGTCCACCGCTCCTCGCTGCACCGCCACGCCCGTGGAGTCGGCCTGCAGCTGGAGCAGCAGCGGGTCGCGGGTCAGGCCACCGTCGACCCGCAGGACGTCCACGGGCGCGTGCTCGGACACGACTGCCACGATGTCGGCCACGCGCCAGGCGATTGCCTCGAGCGCGGCGCGCGCCAGGTGGCCGGGCCGGACCCCTGCCGAGAGGCCGGCCACCACGGCATGGGCGTCCGGGCGCCACCACGGCGCCCCTAGTCCGGCGAGGGCGGGCAGCAGGCGCACGCCGGCGGCATCGTCGACCTCGGCAGCGAGCGCCGCGAGCGCCGGAGCATCGCGCGCGAGCCCGAGATCTCGTGAGAGCCAGTCGAGCAGCGCGCCCGCGGTGAACACACCGCCGTCGAGTGCGTACTCGACCCGTCCCGCGATCCGCCACGCGACCGTCGGGAACAGGCCCTCGGCGCCGCCGCCGGGCCGCTCCTCACCCACGTTCGCGAGCACGAACACGCCGGTCCCGTAGGTCGCCTTGACGCGCCCGGGCTCGACGCAGCCGGCGCCCGCAAGCGCGGCCTGCTGATCCACCACCCGCGCTCGCAGCGGCAGCGGGCGGTCCCAGTCGGGATGGGTCAGCTCACCGAGATCGCCCGCCGAGTCGACCAGGTCGGGAAGCGCGGCCCGGGGGACGCCGAATACGTCGAGGAGCTCGGGATCCCAGTCCGGCTCGCCCGGCACCGCCAGCTGCGTGCGCGAGGCGGTCGAGAGGTCGGTCACGTAGCCGGCGCCGAGCATGTCGGTGAGCCAGGCGTCGACGGTCCCGAGTCGCGCCGTGCCGGCCTCGACCGCCGCGGCCACGCGCTCGTCGTTCCGGAGCAGCCAGGCGAGCTTGCCGGCCGAGAAGTAGGGGTCCAGCGGCAGGCCGCTGCGGGTGAGGACGAGCTCCGCCCGCCCGTCGTCCTCCAGCGCGTCGAGCACTTCCTGTGAGCGTTTGTCCTGCCAGGTGACGATCGGGGTGAGCGGGTCGCCGCTCTCGGCGTCCCAGGCGAGCACGGACTCGCCCTGGTGATCGAGCCCGCAGGCGGCGATCTCGCCGTCGGCGTCGCGAAGCAGCTCCGCCACGGCGTCGACGACGGCCACCAGCACGGCCTGGGGGTCCTGCTCAACCCAGCCGGCGCGGGGGTGCGTCAGCGGCTTCTCACGGCGGGCCTCGGCCAGCGGGCGCAGGTCCTGGTCATAGAGGACCGCCTTGACGGCGGAGGTCCCCTCGTCGATGCCGAGCAAGGGGCCGCTCAATCGTTGACTCCGCCCGGGTGTCGGGTTAACGTCGCCCTGACCGGCATTAGGTTGGATCATCGCACCATTCGGCGAGGGCCAAGAGCGAGGGAGGTTGCAGCGTGGCAACTACCGAGGAACCTGGCAGCGAGGGCGTTCGCGAGGGTGCGGGCGCTCCGGGCGCCCCGGACGTCACCGCCCAGGACGAGCAGCGGCTCCACGAGCTGGGCTACAGGCAAGAGCTCTCCCGCGCGTGGTCGGGATTCACAAATTTCGCGATCTCGTTCACGATCATCTCCGTCCTCGCCGGGACATTCACGACGTTCGCCTTTGCTTGGCAGAACGGCGGCCCGATTGCGGCCTCGATCGGGTGGCCCGTGCTGTGCGCGTTCGTGCTCATGGTGGCCTTTTCCATGGCCGAGCTGACTTCGAGGTATCCGACGGCGGGCGGCCCCTACTGGTGGGCGCACGACCTCGGCGGCAAGGGTTGGAGCTGGATGACCGGCTGGTTCAACATCGTCGGCCTGGTCGGGATCGTCGCGTCGGTCGGCTATGGCGCGGCCACCTTCATGAACGCGACGCTCGGCCTCTACGGGCTCAACATCCTCGGAGTCAATTTCGGCGACAGCGCGCACATCCTCAGCGAGACCTGGTTGCTCTTCTTCCTGATCCTCGCCCTCTACACGCTGGTCAACATCTTCGCCGACCGCTTTCTCGCCCTGATGAACAACGTCTCGGTTGGATGGCACGTCGTGGGCGTCGCGGTCGTCATCGGGCTGCTCGTCTTCGTACCGGACGACCATCAGAGTGCGAGCTTCGTCTTCGGCGAGCGGATCAACAACTCGGGCCTGCACGACGGGTCCACCAGCAACCTCGGCTTCTGGCTGCTCGTCCTGCCGATCGGCTTCCTGCTGGCGATGTACACGCAGACCGGCTATGACGCATCCGCCCACACGGCCGAGGAGACCAAGGGCGCCGCGATCACCGCCGCCCAGGGCGTGTGGCGTTCGGTGTTCTGGTCGGCCGTGATCGGCTGGTTCGTACTCCTCGCCTTCCTGTTCGCGGCGAGCGACGTCCAGGCGGTCAACGACGGTGCGGGGTTCGTGGGCGCGATCTTCACCAGCGCCCTGGACTCCTGGGCCGCGAAGATGGTGCTGATCATCGCCACGGTCGGGCAGCTGTTCTGCGGTGCGGCAGGGCTCACGAGCGCCTCCCGCACGTGGTACGCGTTCTCGCGCGACCGCGGGATGCCGGGCTGGTGGCTCTTCCGCCGCGTCAACCGCGACCGGGTGCCCTTCAACGCCGTCATCGGCGTGTCGGTGGCCTCGCTCGTGATCGCGATCCCCGCCCTCTTCGGGAAGAACAACATTCCGTTCGCGTTCTTCGCGCTCACGGGAATCTGCACCGTCGGCCTGTACCTCGCCTACATCATCCCGGTCTATCTGAGGCTGCGGAGGGGCGACGAATTCCAGCCGGGTCCGTGGAACCTCGGGCGCCGCTACCGCCTGGTGAACATCCTCGCGATCATCTTCGTCGTCCTGGTCGTGTTCAGCCTCAATCTGCCGTACACGCCAACGGGCCTGCCGTGGAACGACGGCTTTGACTCGAGCGTCGTCAACTACACCCCGCTGGCGATCCTCGTCCCGCTCATCTTCGGCGTCTGGTACCTGGTCTCCGCCAAGGACCGCTACCAGGGTCCGGTGCGCACGCTGGAGGAGGATGAGGTCACGGCCGGCCTGTGAACCTCGATGAGCTGAGAGAGGCTGTCGCAGAGGGGACGGTCGACACCGTCCTTCTCGCCATCGCCGACATGGAGGGCCGCCTGCAGGGCAAGCGGCTCACCACTGACCACTTCCTGGACCAGGTGGTCGCACACAACGCGGAGGGCTGCAACTACCTTCTGGCCGTCGACGTCGACATGAACACGGTCGACGGCTACGAGATGTCGAGCTGGGAGCGGGGCTACGGGGACTTCGTGATGACACCCGACTTCGACACGCTCCGCGACGTCCCGTGGCACGACGGGACGGTCATGCTGATGGCCGACCTCGCCTGGGAGGACGGCTCGGACGTGGTGGCGTCACCCCGTCAGATCCTGCGCCGCCAGCTCGCCCGGCTCGCCGAGCGGGGCTGGAAGGCCACGGCCGGCACCGAGCTCGAGTTCATCGTGTTCCGCGACAGCTACGAGGACGCCTGGCGCAAGGCCTACCGCGACCTCGACCCGGCGAACCTCTACAACGTCGACTACTCGATGCTCGGCACCGCGCGCGTCGAGCCGCTGATCCGCCGAATCCGCAACTCGATGATCGGGGCGGGGCTTCGGGTCGAGAACTCGAAGGGCGAATGCAACTTCGGCCAACACGAGATCAATTTCCGCTACGACGAGGCGCTGGCCACCGCCGACGCGCATGCCATCTACAAGAACGGGGCGAAGGAGATCGCCGCCCAGGAGGGCATGTCGATCACCTTCATGGCGAAACTCGATGAGCGCGAGGGCAACTCCTGCCACATCCACTGCTCGCTTCAGGAGGAGGGAGGCGGCAACGTCTTCGCGTCCGACCAGACCACGTTCGAGCGCTTCGTGGCCGGTCAGCTGGCCTGCCTGCGTGAGCTCACTCTGCTGTTCGCGCCGCACGTCAACTCCTACAAGCGCTATGTGCCGGGCTCGTTTGCCCCGACCGCCGTGGCCTGGGGGAACGACAACCGCACCTGCTCGATGCGCGTGGTAGGTCACGGCGAGAGCCTGCGCGTCGAGAACCGGATGCCGGGCGCCGACGTGAACCCGTACCTGGCGCTGGCGGCGATGGTCGCAGCGGGCCTGCACGGGATCGACAACGAGCTCGAGCTCGAGCCGCCGTTCGAGGGCAATGCCTACGAGTCCGACAAGCCCCGAGTGCCCCACACCCTGTACGCGGCTCGTGACCTGTTTGCGGAATCCGAGATGGCGCGCGACGCATTCGGCCAGGAGGTGGTCGACCACTACCTGAACCGCGCTCGGATCGAGCTCGAGGCCTACGAGGCGGTCGTCACCGACTGGGAGAAGTTCCGCGGCTTCGAGCGCCTGTGAGCGTTCGCCGAGCGGGGTTGCCGGCGGCCTCGGCGAAGGCGTGAAAGAGCTGGCGCTTGTCGGCGGCCTCAGGATGCCACTGGACCCCGAGCACCCAGGTTCCATCCGTGGACTCGATCGCCTCGGGCACGCCGTCTTCGCGCGCACGGCCGCTGATGCGAAGGCCGTCACCGAGGCGGTCGATGGCCTGGTGGTGATGGCAACGGCCCACGTGTAGCGACTCGCCGATGGCCTGCTCGGCGAGCGATCCCCGGTCGAGCTCGATCTCGTGCTCGTTGCCCTCGAAGGCCCCGACGATCCGCCTGTGCGTCGATACCCCGTTCTCGTCGGCCAGCTCCTGGAGGAGTGTTCCGCCGCGCGCCACGTTCAGTAGCTGCATCCCGCGGCAGATTCCGAGGAGCGGGAGGCCCCGCTCGATCGCCATGTGGGTCAGCGTTATCTCGAACTCGTCCCGCTCGGGATAGCTCTCCTCGAGGGCCGGGCTCGGCTCCTGGTCGTAGAGGCGCGGGTCGACATCGGCGCCGCCGATCAGCAGCAGGCCGTCGATCCGGTCGAGCAGCTCGGCGGGTGCCCGCGGGTCCACGGGCAGCAGCACGGCCACGGCGCCCGTCTCCTGGAGGGCGGTGACATAGGTGTCCGCGACGAGGTGAGCGGTCTGGTCCCAGAAGGCCCAGCGCGCCCGCTCACGCACCGCGCAGATGCCGATGACGGGGGCGGTGGTGGTGTGGGGAACGGAGTCCAAGGTGGCGGTAGCGTGCTTGACAGCGGTGATTGCCAGTGTAAAGGTCTTGCGGGCAAGCCATTTGGTGGGGAGGTACTCGTGCCGGTCACGACCGAGTCGATAGTGCGGGTTCTCGAGCCGGCGACCGAGGAGGTCATGGCCGAGCTCCCCAAGGCCGGTCCCGAGGAGGCCGACGCCGCCATCGCCCGGGCCAAGGCCGCGTTCCCCGCCTGGCGCGCAGTGGCGACGGCCGAACGTGCGGACCTGCTGCGGCAGATCTCCGCGGCCATCCGCGAGCGGTTGGACGACCTCGCCCGCCTCGAGGCCCGAAACGTCGGCAAGCCGATCTCGGATGCGCGCGGCGAGGTCGGCATGGTGGCGGATGTCTTCGGCTACTACGCCGGCGCCCCGGAGCGTCTGCTCGGCTCGAGCATCCCGGTGGCGGGCGGTATCGACGTGACCTTCCGCGAGCCGCTTGGCGTGGTGGGGCTCATCACACCCTGGAACTTCCCGCTGGCAATCGCCTCCTGGAAGGTGGCGCCCGCGCTCGCTGCCGGCAACACGATCGTGCTCAAGCCCGCCGAGCTCACGCCGCTGACGGCAGTGGAGCTCGAGAGGATCGTCCTCGACGCAGGCCTCCCGGAGGGAGTGCTGAACGTGGTGGTCGGTCCCGGGCGGACGGTCGGCGAGCGGATCGTCGAGCACCCCGACGTGGCCAAGGTTGCGTTCACGGGCTCGACTGCCGTCGGCCGCCGGATCCAGGCGCTCGCCGCGGACACGATCAAACGCGTCACGCTCGAGCTCGGCGGCAAGTCGGCCAACGTGATCTTCGGCGACGCCGACCTCGAGCGGGCGGCGCAGGCCGCGCCCATCGCGGTGTTCGGGAACGCGGGCCAGGACTGCTGCGCACGCTCGCGCATCCTGGTCGAGTCATCGGCGCTCGACCGCTTCATGGATGCGCTCGAGGAGGCCGTCGAGGCGATCAGGGTGGGCGACCCGCTCGACGACTCGACCGAGATGGGCCCGCTCATCTCCGCGGAGCAGCGCGAGAGCGTCTCTTCCTACGTCGACGGCGACGCGCCGGTTGCGATTCGCGGCAGCGCCCCGGAGGGCAAGGGCTTCTGGTACCCGCCCACGGTGCTGGCGCCGGTGTCGAACGAAGATCGCGCCGCGCGCGACGAGATTTTCGGCCCGGTGGCCTGCGTCATTCCGTTCAGGGACGAGGCGGAGGCGATCCGGCTCGCCAACGACACGATCTACGGTCTCTCCGGCTCGATCTGGACGCGCGACGGAGCCAAGGCGTTCCGGGTCGCGCGCGCGATCGAAACCGGTGTGATCTCGATCAACTCGAACACCTCGGTCCGCGTCTCCACGCCGTTCGGCGGCTTCAAGCAGTCGGGCTTCGGCCGCGAGCTCGGCCCGCACGCGCTCGACTACTACACGGAGCTGAAGAACGTCTACTACGCGACGGAGGAGTGAGCCGGTGCCAGGGAGACTCGAGGGGAAGGTCTGCGTCATCACCGGGACCGCGAGTGGGATCGGCCGCGAGTCCGCCGAGCTGTTCATGTCCGAGGGCGCGCGGGTGGTAGGAGTGGACCTGAGCCCGGACGCGGCCGGCGATCTCGCTATCCAGGCCGACGTGACGGACGAGGAGAAGGTGCGGGACCTATACGCGCGCGTGCGCGACGAGCTCGGCCGCATCGACGTGCTCTTCAACAACGCGGGCATCGCCCCGGACGACGATCAGTCGATTCTCGACACGAGCTACGAGGCCTGGCGGCGCGTTCAGGACGTGAACCTCACATCGGTCTTCCTGTGTTGCAAGTACGGCATCCCGCACCTCATCGAGGGAGGCGGCGGCTCGGTGATCAACACCGCGTCCTTCGTCGCGGTGATGGGCGCCGCGGTGTCGCAGATCTCCTACACGGCGGCGAAGGGCGGCGTGCTCTCTCTGTCGCGTGAGCTCGGGGTCGAGTTCGCCCGCAAGGGCGTGCGCGTGAACGCGCTCTGCCCCGGGCCGGTCAACACGCCGCTGCTCCAGGAGCTGTTCGCGGCCGATCCCGAGAAGGCGCAGCGCCGCTACGTGCACCTCCCACCGGGCCGTTTCGCCGAGCCCCGGGAGATCGCCAACGGCGCACTCTTTCTCGCGAGCGACGAGTCGACCTACGTCAACGCCACCGCCTTCCTCGTTGACGGAGGGCTGGCGGGCGCCTACCTCACGCCGGAGTGAGAGTCCTCTCAGTCACACACCAGGACAACGCCGGCGCCGGCGTATTCGGCGAGGCGCGCGGAGCCGAGCTGCTCGAGTGGAGGCCGCAGGCAGGTGAGCCGCCGCCGCTCGATGAGATCGAGGCCGCGATGGTCTTCGGCGGCGCGATGCACGTCGACCAAGAGCATCAGCACCCTTGGCTGCGGAGCGAGAAGGAGCTGATCCGCGGGTTGCTCGAGCGCGGCGTCCCGTTGCTGGGCGTGTGCCTCGGCTCGCAGCTGCTGGCCGAGGCGACCGGCGCCCGCCCGCGCCCTCTGGCGGGGGCCGAGATCGGCTGGCGCCGGGTCGAAGTCACCGAGGAGGGGCGCACCGACCCGGTGATCGGACCGCTCGCGCCGTCGTTCGAGGTGTTCGAGTGGCACTCGTACGAGGCGCCGCTGCCGCCAGGCGCTGTTGCGCTCGCCCGAGATTCGGCCTGCCTGCAGGCATTTCGCGTGGACGGCCGGCCGGCGTGGGGCGTTCAGTTCCACGCGGAGGTGACCGCGGCCGGCCTGGGGCGGTGGCTCGACGGCTGGCACGAGAGCGCGGACGCGCTCGCGACCGGCCAGGACCCCGATTCGATCCGCTCCGACAGCGAGCGCCGTATCGAGGCGCAGAACGAACTCGGCCGCGGGCTGGCGGAGCGTTTCCTGGCGCAGGCGCGGGAGGCGGTCGAGTCGGTCGGCGCCTAGCTCGCCCCGTGGGCTTTCGTTGGGCGGCGGCGGGAGCTTTCCTGTCTTCGACCGCCAGGAGCGGCCAAAGTCAGCAAGACGGGGTCAGATCCGGACGGGGTGATGCCACCGCCGGAGACCAAAGCCGGTTCACGGCCCACCGTGAGCGACCGGGGGGCGCGCTTAGGCTCCGAGATTCTTGTTTTCTGGCACGAACTTGCTCGCGATGAACGTCGCGCCCTGCGGGTCGCCGATGACGGTCATCCGGACCCAGGGGGCGTCGAACGGCGGGACGATCACCTTTCCGCCGAGCTCGGTGGCCTTCGCGGCCGCTGCGTCGGCGTCGTCGACCGCGAACGTCACGCTCCAATGTGCCGGCGTGTCAGGCTGGTCGTCCGGGATTGGGTTGATGGTGGCGACGACGTCCTCGAACCCCTCTGGCGCACCTGCCTCCGCCATCTGCTCGCGGAGGCCTGGGTGGTAGCGCTCGAGGTAGTCGCCGTAGCCGGACAGCGTCCACATCTCAACCCCGCTGAACGGGACGAGCGTCTGCCACCCGAAGACCGAGCCGTAGAACGATCTCGCCCCTTCAACGTCACGGATGTTGAGGCCGTTGAAGTTCAGTGAGCCCGGGTCGTTGACCAAGCGCGCGCCCTTGTGCTCCTTCGCCTCCCAGACGCGGAACGCCGCTCCCTCGGGATCGGTGAAGACGGCCATCCGGCTGGCGTCCATGAAGTCGAAGGGCTCCATCACCACGGCCCCGCCGGCATCGCGTACCTTGGACGCGGCCTCGTCGGCGCTGTCGACCCAGAAATAGGTGTTCCACATCGCCGTCGGCGGCGCTCCCTCGAGGGTCGAGCTGACGGCGGCAACATCGCCGCCGCGCAGGTCGCCCGACGCATCAAACAGAGACCACCCTGTCGCCTCGTGCCGGGCGATGAAGTACTTGGCCTCCGGGCTCGACGGCATCACGTCTTCGAACTCCCAGCCGAAGAGACCGCTATAGAAGCCGACTGCCCCCTCCGGGTCGGGCTCGCTTGCATCCACCCAGCAGGGGACGCCGGGGATGTATCCGTCGCGTTCGGGCATTGGTGCTCTCCCTGGGCGTCGTTGGCAGCTCGGCGCACCCTATCCCGCAGTTGGGTCAGTCAGACGTTCGGCGGCGCCTGCGGGCCGCTCGCCGGCGGCTGCGGGTCTCCACCCGGGGGCGGCGAGCCGCCAGGGGGCGGCGCGGCCGGCGGCGCGGCGCCGGGCTCAGGCGCGGGCGCCGGACCCGAGCCGGGTGGAGGGGGCGGTGGCATCTGCGAGCCGGGAGTCGGGGCTTCCGGAGCCGCGGGCGCTTCGCTCGGTGCCGCCTCGGCCGGCCGGCCGTCGGCACCCGTGGCCAGGACCGGCTCGCCCCGGAGCGCCTTCAGCTCGAAGAAGATCACCGCCGCGGCGAGCGCCGTCAGCGGGATCATCAGCAGGCTCGTGATCAGCACTGCGAGCGAGAATCCTGCCCACGAGTCCGAGATTCCGCCGATGAGCGCGGCGATCAGGATCTGGACGATGAAGGCGCCGACGAAGAGCACCACGAGCACGCCGAAGACCTGCCAGCCGTTGCCCTTGACGAGCTTCCGGCTGCGTTCGAATGACGCGAGCGCGCCGCTGCGCTCGATCACGATCACGGGGACGATCACGGCCCAGATCGTGATCAGGAACAGGCCCGGGACGATCAGCAGCACGAAGCCGATCGCGATCGCGATACCGGCCAGTACTCCCGCGACGAGCAGCGCGCCGACGACGTTGCCGGCCGCGGAGAACAGACCGCCGATCGTCTGATCGCGCCTGCCGTCGAGGATGTCGCGGGCGGCCTCGACCACCATGCCCTGGTAGAGGTAGCTGGCGACGAGGGCGATCGCGTTCGCGACCAGGCTGAGCAAGAACCCGCCGGCCTCGTAGAGCAGCCCGTTGATGAGGGCGACCGGCACGAACAGCGCTAGTGCCCCGCCGATAAGCAGCGCGAATTGGTCTCGGTAGATCCGAAAGATGCGCTCGAAGACACGGCCGACGTCGAGCTTGCCGTTCATGCCGCAGAATCTATTGCCGTGGCGGACAGCACGCGCGGACAGCTCCTGATCGCGGCGCCCTCCCTTTTCGACTACTTCAGGCGCACGGTGATCCTGGTGCTGGAGCACACCGAGGACGGCGCGATGGGGGTCGTGCTGAACAGGACTTCCGAGACGCGCGTGTCGGATGCCGTCCCGGCCCTGTCCGAGCTGCCTGGGGGAGACGAGCTGGTTCGGCTCGGCGGCCCTGTCTCGCCGCAGTCGGTGGTCGCGCTGGGCGACTTCGAGCGGCCTGAGGAGGCGGGCACGCAGGTGATCGGCACGCTCGGCACGCTCGACCCGGACGCGGACAACGAGTCGCTGCGGCGGTTGCGGGTGTATGCGGGCTACGCCGGCTGGGCCCCCGGCCAGCTCGACGGTGAGCTCGAGGCCGAGGCGTGGATCGTGACCGACGCGGCGGTGGACGACCCGTTCGCCGACGGCGACCTCTGGGCCGAGGCGCTCGCACGCAAGGGTGGCAAGTACCGCCTGCTCGCGACGATGCCGGCCGACCCCTCGCTCAACTGAGCGCGACCTCAGCCCAGGGCGGGATAATCCTTCGCCATCTGCTCTAGCACCAGGCGCGCGGGTGCGACCGACCCTTCGCGCGTGAAGTGCACGCCGTCGGGTTGGCGCGCGAGCACCTTGCGACCGTCGATCTTCAGGCTGTCGCTGTACTTGCCGCCGTTCAGCGTCGAGTAGACGTCGACGTAACGCAGGCCGGGCACGGCGCGGGCGGCTTGTTCGACGGCTCGGTTCTGGGCGGCATAGATCTCGTCCTGCTCTTCGTCGCGCGCGGTGGGCGGCGGGATCCAGTAGACGGGGCGCTCGCCGTCGGCGCCGAACTCCTCCGCCACCACCGCAACGCGGCGGGCGAACTCGGTCTGCCACTCCGGGTCGCTCGGCCCGTAGAGCTGCCCGCCCGCCTCGACGTTGAAGCCGTCGTTCCCTCCGATCGCCATGACGACAGCATCCGGATCGCGTGCGGCTACCTCCTGCTGTGCGTTCAGCTCCCAGTTGAAGAAGGCGGGGTTGGTGAGCCCGGTGGCGTTGCGGGCCACCGTCTCGACCTCGAGCAGCCCGGGCGGCGACTGGTCGGTGAGACGCTGGCCGAGGAACTCCGCTTCGGAGTCGCCCGTCACGAGCACCTCGAGCGGCTCGCCCGGCGAGGGCTGCCTGTAGCTGGGTTGCTGCTCCTCCCCCGCCTGGCCGCCCTGGCGCAGGATCGCCGTCGAGCCCTCTTCGAGCTCGGTCCCGGACGCTGTCTTGTCCTCCTGCCCGAACGCCAGGTCGAGTCCCTCGCGGGGCAGGTGCAGGCCGATCGCGCCCGCCACGTCGTCGAGCGGGCGCCCGACCGAGAGCACGATGTCGCGCGTGGTGCCCTGCTCCATGCCCTCGCCGGCGCGCACGATCGCCTCCGAGTTGAACAGGGCCGCGATGCCGAGCGCGATCACCACCACGCCGAGCACCCTGCCGGCCGGCATGGTCAGGTCTCTGTTTCGCTTCGGGTCCACGGGTCAGAACTGGAAGTAGATGAACGGGGCGACGCCCTGTTGGCCGACTGCCGCGTCTGCCGCCACGAGCAGAGCGCCGAAGCCGACCCCCTGCCAAGCCACCGGCCGCGCCACGAGCCACGCCTCGGCGCGCCGCCACCAGCCTTCTGGCAGCAGCTGCACGGCGACCGAGGCCACCACCAGGAACACCATAGGGAGCGTCACGAGCGGCGAGGGTCCGGACAGGCCCAGGCCGCCCAGGACCTCGAACGCGATATCGAGGTTCGGTGCGCGGAAGAAGACCCAGGCGATGCAGACGACGTTGAAGGTCACGAACCAGGCGACCGGGGCGGGCACCCGGAAGCCCTTGAGGTGCTCACGCCCCCAGCGCTCGGCGGACAGCGCCCCGCCGTGGATGCCGCCCCAGAACACAAACGTCCAGGAGGCGCCGTGCCAGAGCCCGCCGAGGAGCATCGTGAGCATCAGGTTGCGGTAGGTCTTGGCACTCCCCTTGCGGTTACCTCCCAGCGGGATGTAGAGGTAGTCGCGCAGCCAGCGCGAGAGCGTCATGTGCCAGCGTCGCCAGAAGTCCTGCAGCGAGAGGGCCAGGTACGGGCGGTTGAAGTTCTGGGGCAGCTGGTAGCCGAGCAGGAGCGCGAGCCCGAGCGCCAAGTCGGTGTAGCCCGAGAAGTCGCAGTAGATCTGTGCCGCGAACGCGTAGAACGCGAGCAGGATCTCGCCTCCGGAATGCGCGGCGGGATCGTTGTAGACCGGATCGACCACCCGGCGCGCGAGCTCGTCCGCCACGACGGTCTTCTTGACGAGACCGCCGGCGATCAGAAACAGCCCCGGACCGGCGAGCACCTCGCGCGGGTCGCGGGGTGTACGCAGCTGGGGAAGCAGCTCGTTCGCGCGCACGATCGGGCCCGCAACGAGGTGGGGGAAGAAAGCCTGCAGGATCGCCACGTCGCCGAGCGACGCGGCGCGCGTCTCGCCGCGGTAGACGTCGACCACGTACGAGATCGCCTGGAAGGTGAAGAAGGAGATCCCGATCGGCAGGACGATCTGCACGATCGGCAGCGGCGAGCCGAGCCCGAGGGTGTCAAGAAAAGAGTTGAGTTCGTCGACAAAGAAGCCGAAGTACTTGAAGGTGCCGAGAAGTCCGAGGTCGAAAGCCACGGCAGCGATCAAGGCGCGCTTGCGCGTGACCTTCGAGGGCGAACCGGCGATGACCCGGGCGGCGACGGTGTTGACGACGCTGGACGAGATCAGCAGCAGGACCCAGCGCCAGTCCACCCAGCCGTAGAAGACGTAAGAAGCCAGGAGGATGAACGGCCGCCATGCCCTCGGATGAGGCATGAGCGCCCAGGAAACGATGAACACGACCACGAAGAAGGCCGCGAACTCGATCGTCGGGAAACTCACCGCGCTGATTCTGGCTGGCGCGGCGGCCGACCCAACCGTCCGCGGCCTTCGTGGCGATTGCCTCGATGATCCCGCGGATGCCCTCGCTACTCTCAGCCGCCGGCCGTGACGACTCGCAAGCTCCTCATCTCGCTGCTCCTGGTGCTGCCCTTCGTGGCGGGCGCCAACGCCGCGCCTGCCGAGGCCGTCAAGGTCGGCCTGGGCGACCACGGCTCGCACCACCTCGGCGAGGACCGCTACCGGGCCCTGGGGCTGAAGCGCCTGCGTCTCGTCGTCCCGTGGAACGTCGCGCTGCGTTCGTCCGACCGCCGTCTGCTCGACGGCTGGCTCGCGGGCGCGAAGGCGTACGGAGTGGAGCCGTTCGTCTCACTCGGCGCGGCCGGCAACTCGCGCTGTCCCAAGCGGCCGTGCGTGCTGCCGAGCGTGTCAACCTTCGACAGGGCCTTCCGAGCGTTCCGCAAGCGCTGGCCCTGGGTCAAGGTGATCGGCGTCTGGAACGAGGCCAACCACCGTTCACAGCCGACCTTCAAGCGTCCCGACCGCGCCGCCCAGTTCTTCAACGTCGTGCGCAAGCGCTGCCGAAGCTGCACGGTCGTTGCCGCCGACGTGATCGACGACCGCAACATGGTGCGCTGGCTGGCCGACTTCAAGGAAGTGGCCCGCGGGCCGCGCATCTGGGGCCTCCACAACTACCGCGACGCGAATCCGCGCCGTGGCCAGCGCTACGGCGGCACCAAGGAGCTCCTCTCCGCCGTCCGCGGCAAGATCTGGCTGACCGAGACAGGCGGCATCGTCAGGTTCGTGTTGCCGGACGGGCGCACGCTCTTCCCGCACAGCGAGAGGCGCGCGAACATGGCGATCACGCGGGTGTTCAGGCTCGCCAAGCGCTACCGCTCCCGCATCGACCGGCTCTACATCTACCACTGGCGCCAGAGTGACTCGCGGAGCCGCTTCGACGCCGGCCTGGTGCGCGCGAGCGGCGAGCCGCGGGCCAGCTACCACACGCTGCGCCGCTGGCTTGCCACGCCTTGGTTCACGCCTTAGGGTCCGCTTCCATGACCCAGACGAGACGGACTCTCTCGGGGCTCGTGGTCATCGTGGCGCTTGCGCTTGCGCTCGCGCCCTCGGCGTCAGCCGCTGAGGCCAACTGCCCGGGCACCTTCGAGGTGCTGCACAACGACCGGATCGGAAGCATGCAGCTGCCGGCCGGCCCATACGTGATCACCGTCCTGGACACCCAGACGATGGGCTGCACCGAGGCGGCCCAGCTGCTTTCGCAGTTCCTCGAGGACTGGGACGGAAGGCTGCCGCGGCCGTGGGTGGCGACCGCGTCGACGCGCACGTTCACCGCGGGCCGCGGGAGCACCGTCGGCTTCCGCCTGACGCCCGGCAGCCCGGCTCCGCCGACACCTCCGGCTCCCCCGTCGAGCCGCGTCTGCGCGGGCTACTTCACGGTGCTCCACAACGACCGCATCGGAAGCTTCATGATCCCCAAGGGCCGCTACCGGATCACGCTGCTCGGATATCGGGGGGTCACCTGCTCGCAGGCGTCCTCGCAGCTGGCGCGGTTCCTGCAGGACTTCGACGGCGTGCTGCAGGCGCCCTGGATCCTGGATCCCTCGACCGGCAGCTTCATGAAGGGCAGCCGCCACGTCGGGTTCCGCATCAAGCCCTTCGTGCCCGACGGGGGCGGCTCGAGCGGGCGCCACCCGAGCGCCGCGGAGAGCCGCTGCCCGACGTTCAGGGTGCAGCACAACGACACGATCGGCCTGCTGGTCCTGCCCAGGGGCACCTACAACGTCTGGGTCCGCGGCGGCCTGAGCTGTGCGCGCTCCACCACCTTGTTCGCCGATTTCCTCCAGCTCCCGGCGGGGAACCTTCCGTCCCCGTGGCAGCTGAACGCACAGACGGCGAGCTTCTCTCGCGGCCGCAGCGGCGAGGTCGGCTTCCGCGTCAAGCGCCGGACCGTGTGATCACGGCATTAGGGTGCGCAGGTGCTCATCGAGCACCTCGCGCACCCAGCGCCGCTCGTCCGGGCTCGCCATCCGGTAGCGGCCGAGCAGCTCGCGCTGATCGTCGAGCGGGAGCCCGCTGATCTCCCAGCGCACCGCGAGGCGCTCGAACAGGAACTCGGTGCGCCGCTGCCAGCGGTCCTCGGCGCTGGCGGCCGGCTTTGCCTCGAGCGCCTGGAGCTTCGCGCGTGTGCCGGCGCTCAGCTCGTCGCGGAGACTGAGGACGTTGCCCTCGGCGTCGGTGTAATCGGTGGTCGAGCGAGGGGCGGCCGGAGGCTTGCCCGCTTGCTTCGCCCGTCGCCGACTGCGGCGGCCCATGTCCTCAGCGCCTCCGCAGGCGAAGTGGTCTCGTGTCAGCGATTGCGCGAGTCTTGCAGGCGCACGATGTCGTCTTCGTCGTCATCCGGGCGGCCGAAGCGCGCGTTAACCGCGTAGATGAAGTCCTTGAACGGCGCGATCGTGGTCGGCACATCGAGGCGCGGGTCGGTGAGCACCCTGCGCACCTCGCCGCTGCGCTCGTCATCATCGAGTTTGACCACCGCGATCTGGCTGTCCTGGTTCTGAACGACGTAGAGCGTGTCGTCCTGAAGCAGGATGCCGTCGCCGTTCGTGACTGCCTGATCGAGCTTGATCTCGCGTGTGAACCCGGTGATGCCGTTGACCCGGAAGAGCTGGCCGCTGTTGGTCTTGACGACGACGAGGCTGTTACCGCGCTCGAGGGTCTCGATCCCGTTCGCGTTGAATCCCGTCGTGAACACGAGATCGCCGCGGTACTTGACCCGCCGCGGCTCGGTAAGCCGGCCGCTGGGCCGAATGCCCACGCGATAGAGCTGCGGAACGAGCGAGTCCGTGAAGTAGGCCGCGTTGTCGGTGAGGACGACGTCGTTGACGAAGCCGGCGTCCGGGAGCGTGAAGGTCTGGACGTCCTCACCCGTCTTCGCGTCGTACACGTAGATGGCCTTGGAGGCACCGCCCGCCACGAACAGGCGGTCGAAGCGCGTGTCCACCTTCAGCCCGGTGTGGTTGCGCCCCGGGTGCGGGGGCACGAGCACGCTGCCCTCGCCCGTGCGGTAGGAGCCTCTGTAGACGGCCCCCAGGGGGATCGAGCCGACGTAGAAGCTGTCTCCCTTTCCGCTCGCGATGCCCTCGGGACGGAACTCGAGGGGAAGAGCGATCGAGCTCTGCGCGCCGGACCCGGCGGGGGCGGCCGGCACGAGCAGGGCGAGCACCAGAATCGTGATGGGAAGCGCCTTGCGAAGCATGCCTGGGGCTTACCCCGGCCTACTGACGCGAGAACGCGCGCGGAACGTCTTGGCGTGTTTGCGTCACCCGACGCCTGCGAGCTGGCCGCGACGGCCGTGAATAGCCTTGCCGGCCAGGATGGGCGACTTCGAGCGCGACACGGCGGTCAGGCCCCGGGACGACGGCCATTTCGACTGCGAGATAAGACCCGACTGGTGGATCGCGGCGGGGCCGAACGGTGGCTACATCGGGGCGATCATCGTGCGCGCGCTGAGCCACGACTCGGCGCTCGAGTCGCGGCCGCTGAGATCAGTGACGATCCACTATCTCGGCCGGCCCAAAGCCGGGGCGGCCGAGCTCGAGGTCGAGGCCGACCGCCATGGCCGCTCGGTCAGCTTCGTACGCGCCCGGCTCGGGCAGGAGGGACGCACGCTTGCCAGCTCCGCGGCTGTGTTCGCGAGCGACCGCCCGGGCGTCGAGCTCGACCGGGTCAGCCCACCAGAGGTGCCTCCGCCCGATGAGATCGCGCCCCTCCCGGACGATCCCGAAGGGCCGCCCTTCGCCCGCGAGCTCGAGTACCGGTCCGCGCTCGGGGGCCGTCTCTTCGGTGGCGCCGACGAGGCGCTCACGGGCGGCTGGCTGCGCTTCCGAGACGAGCGGCCACTCGACGCAGCCGCGATCGTCGCCCTGTGCGACGCATGGTTCCCCGCGCTCTTCGCGGTGGTGGCGGAGCCGCTCGCCATGCCGACGCTCGAGCTGACGGTGCATCTACGCAATCGCCTGCCCCGCCCGGCCGGCTGGACGCTCGGCCGTTACCGCACCCGCCTCGCCCGCGACGGCTTCCTCGAGGAGACAGCCGAGCTCTTCTCGCGCGACGGCGAGCTGCTCGCCGAGTCGCGCCAGCTGGCGGTGGCTGGCTAATGACCTCAGTCGGAAGTTCGGCGTCTGCTTCTCGAGCGGCTTGGCGTGGCCCCTGGTCGCTTCGCGGGGGGAGTCTTCCGGCCGGGCCGGTGGCACCTCTTCCGGGGTTGGTCTCCGCCGACCGGGCTAAGGCTGGGCAAGGAGGTGTGGGCCAGCGGCCGCTGTGGCTCTCCCGGGAAGCGATCTTCGGTGGATGCCCGGAATCGTCGAATCATCGGCACCGGGAAGCTCCAGCTCGGAATCCGGCGCCATCGTCCTGACTTCGTCGGCTCATGGCCGTCAAAGTCAGGATTGCTCCCGTACGCCAGCACAGCCGCCGAACGATCTTCGATCACGTTCGGATCCGCCGCGGCCGACGAGCAACATCCCCTTCCCCAGCCCCAACGCGAGATCTACCCGGCGCCAACCCACCGAGGCTCGGGAAACTCCCAACCAGAAGCGGCCACTAGCCCCCAGCGTTCTTGGTGACCTTCACGGCCGTCCCGTAGGCGCAAATCTCGGTCCAGGTGCTGCCCAGCTCGGAGGTGTCGAAGCGGAACGCGATCACGGCGTTTCCGCCCTTTGCCTCGGCCTCCTCAACGAGCCGCTCGGTGGCGTGCTCGCGGCCCTCAGCCAGCATCTTGGTCATGCCCTTGAGCTCGCCGCCGACCAGCGACTTGAGCGAGGCGCCCACCTGCGAGCCGACGTTCCGAGAGCGCACCGTCAGGCCGAACACCTCGCCCAGCACCTCGTCGATGGTGTAGCCCGGCAGCTCGTTCATGGTGCTGATGATCACGTGGCCTCCGTTTGGTGGTTCGATCGGATTATGTGGTAGCAAGACCGCATGACGCGCCCACAGGCAACCCCACGGGCGATCGCCGTCGCCCGGGGCGACGAGGCAGCCGACCTGCTTATCAGCGGTGGGCGCGTGTTCAGCCCCGCGAGGCGCGAGTGGGTCGACACGGCGCTGGCGGTCGCCGACGGCGTCGTCGCAGGCTGGGGCGAGCGGGAAGCGCTGGAGGAGATCGACGTGGCGGGCGCCGCTCTCACGCCGGCGTTCGTGGATGCGCATATGCACCTCGAGTCGACGAAGCTCTGGATCGACGAGTTCGTGCGCGCGGTGCTCCCCCAGGGCACGACGGCCGTGGCAGCAGACCCGCACGAGATCGCCAACGTCCTGGGCGTCCCGGGCATCGTGGCACTCGCGGAGGCCGCCGCGCCGCTGCCGTTCACCTTCGGGGTCTATGCCTCGAGTTGCGTGCCGGCGTCTCAGTTCGAGAGCGCCGGCGCAGCGCTCGATGCGGGCGACGTCCGCGAGCTCATCGAGCGCCACGGCGCCCGCGGCGTGGCGGAGGTCATGAACTTCCCGCGTGTGATCGCCGGCGACCCCGAGATGTTGGCCCGCATCGCCGCGGCCCACGGGCGGCGCGTCGACGGTCACAGCCCGGGGGTGCTCGGCCGCGCGCTCGACGCGTACCTGGCCGCGGGGGTCGAGTCCGACCACGAGTCGACCACCCTCGAGGAGGTGGTTGAGCGCAGGCGCAAGGGCATGTGGGTGTTCATCCGCCAGGGGTCCACCAGCCAGAACCTCGCGGCGCTCATCCCCGATGTCATCCAGCACGGGACCGACCTGGCGGCGTTCTGCACAGACGACCGGGAACCGGACACGCTCCTGCGGCTCGGTCACATCAACGACTGCGCCCGGCTGGCGGTGGCCGCGGGGGTGCCCGAGGTCGATGCCCTCGTCTTGGCGAGCACCAACCCGGCCCGCTATCACGGCTTCCACCACCTCGGTGACCTGGGGCCGGGAAAGCAGGCCGACGTGCTCTGTTTCGACGAGCTCGGCTCCTGGCGGCCGACGCGCGTGTGGCAGGCGGGTCGACTCGTGGTCGAGGGCGGCGAGCTGGTCGCCGGCGCCGTGCCCTCGGCGCCCGTTCCCGAGCAGATGCTGGGCACGGTCAGGGTCGGCGACGTCCCGGCGCCCGAGCGGCTCGTCCTCTCCCACCCGGACGGGGCGCACGTGCGCGCCGTCGGCGTCGAGAGCCGCAGTATCACGACCCGCTATCGCCGGCTGACGCTCGGCGACCCCGGCGCCGACATTGCGCATGCCGCCGTGGTCGAGCGCCATCGTGCGAGCGGCCGCGTGGGCCTCGGCTATGCCACCGGCTTTGGGATCAAGCACGGCGCGATGGCATCGACGGTCGCCCACGACGCCCACAACTGCGTGACGGTCGGCGCGCTCGGCCCCGGCGGCGCGGCGGACATGGCCGCCGCCGTCGCGCGCCTGGCGGAGATCGGCGGAGGCCAGGTCGCCGTGCTCGAGGGGCGCGTGGTGGGCGAGGTGCCGCTCCCGTTGGCCGGGCTGATGAGCGATCGCCCCGCTACCGAGGTGGCGGAGCAGATCCACGCGCTCAACGACGCGGCCGCGACCGTGCTCGGCACAACGGTCGAGGAGCCGTTCATGCAGCTCTCCTTCCTCGCCCTGTCGGTGATCCCCGAGCTGCGCCTGACTGACGGCGGCCTCGTGGACGTGGGCGAGTTCGCCTACGTGCCCGTCCTGGATTGATGCGAACGGACCGCGACCAGGGCCGCTCGTAGCCTGTGAGCGGCGCGATGAGCTTCGACATCCTGTTCAGGCCGGTCGAGCAACTGGACGCCTGGTCGACGGGGATGCTCGAGGGCGCCCCGCTGGTGGTGTCGCTCGCGATCGCATTCGCGCTTGGTCTCCGCCATGCCTCCGATCCCGACCATCTCGTGGCCACGACCTCGCTCGTCGCGGCCGACGGCGGAGACGCGCGCAGTGCGGTGCGCCTCGGCATGTGGTGGGGGCTCGGCCACGCGGCCGTGCTGCTGGCGATCGGCCTGCCGCTGATCGCCTTCAAGTCACATCTCCCGGCGTGGCTCGAGTCCGGCGCCGAGAAGGCGATCGGCATCGTAATCCTGCTGCTCGCAGCTCGCGTGATCGTCAAATGGGTCCGGGGGGACTTCCTCACGGGCGTCCACACGCATGCCCTCGAGCGGCATCGCCACCTGCGGCGTGGCGCCGATAACCACCGCCACCGTCACGTGCGCAGCCCCGAGCAGGCACTGGCAATCGGGGCGCTGCACGGACTGGCGGGCACCGGCGCGGTCGTGCTCCTGCTGATAGCGGCCCTACCCGGCACGCTCGTGGCGGCAGCCGCGCTGGCGGTGTTCGCGCCGATGTCGATCGCATCGATGGCGCTGCTCACGGGGGCCTTCGCGTGGGTGCTCACCAGACCGGTCATCGAGCCGATCTATCGCGCGGTGCTGATCCCTGCCCTCGGCACGTTCGGCGTGATGTTCGGACTCTGGTACGTGGGCCTCGTCTAGGCCTGGATCCACCAGCCTGTGGCATACGATCAAGCCGTGACCCGCTGGGCCACCTTCGACTGCTACGGCACGCTCGTGGACTGGAACGCCGGCATCCGTGCGGAGCTCGCACGCCTGTTCGGCGAGGAGAGCGCCGGGCGGCTCCTTCACCGCTATCACGAGATCGAGCCCCGTATCCAGAATGAGCGGCCGGAGGCGCGCTACCGCGAGGTGATGGAGCTCGTGCTCTCGGAGCTGGCCTCGGAGGCGGGAGCGGAGCTGCCGAGTGACGAGCGCGATGCCCTCGGGCGGTCGCTGCCCTCTTGGCCGGTCTTCCCCGAGGTGCCGGACGCGCTCGCCGAGGCCCGCGAGCGCGGCTGGAAGCTCGTGGCGCTCTCGAACAGCGACCGGGACCTCATCGACGCGTCGCTCGACGCGATCGGCGTGCCGTTCGACGGAGCGATCGTGGCGTCGGAGGTCGGCTCCTACAAGCCGGCGCACGGCCACTGGCGGGCGTTCTACGAGTCCAGCGGCGCCGAGCGCGACCGCCACGTCCACGTAGCCCAGAGCCACTTCCACGACATCGCCCCGGCAAACGAGCTCGGCATCGCGTCGATCTGGATCAATCGCCTCGCCGAGCGGCACGAGCCGGCGCCGTCCCGGGAGCTTCCGGACCTCCAAGGCCTCGCAGATGCCCTCGACGAGCTCGTGCCCTCGTCCGCCGGTCAGTGATCTCACGTCCACTGCGGCGACTCACCGCGACGAAGACGGCCCTTCAGGCTGGATACTGCGTGGGCGGTGTCAGACGGGAACGTCGAGCTCGTGCGTGGGCTGCTCAGCGCGTTTGAGCGCGCCGACTATGAGGCCGCGCTTGAGGCGCTTGCCCCTGACATCGAGTGGCAGGAACCTCCCGGGATCGCCATCGGCCGGGTGGTCTACCGTGGCCGCGACCAGGTCCAGAAGGGGTTTGCCGAGTGGCTCGGGGCATGGGATACCTACAGATTTGAAGCCGAGGAGATCCTCGACCGCGGAGATCAGGTGGTAGTGGGCGGCATGCAGATCGGCCGCGGCCGAGGTAGCGGCGCAGAGGTGCGGCTCCCGACCTTCCACGTCTTCACGTTGCGTGACGGGAAGGTCGCTCGCCATCGCAGCTACCGGGACCGCACCGAGGCACTTGAAGCAGCCGGGCTACAGCGGTAGGCGATGTAAACGTGCCTCTCCAGCTTGACGCCTGGCTGTACAGGGGTGGCGACCGAACCGTGTCGCCAGCCTCCAGAATCGGCTATGGAGCCGGATGGCGGCGTGGGGGAGGACGCCGAAGCGGCTGCATGACCTCGAGGTGCGGGGGCGCCGCAGCGGTCGATTGACCTCGTTCCCAGTGGTGGTCGCCGACCACGAGGGCGGGCGCTATCTGGTGAGCAGCACTGGGAGCGACTGCCACAAGCACGCCCAACGTGTTGAAGCCGGCCAGCGCGCCGGTAGCCGCGGCCTCGCCGACGTCGGGGCGAAGCGATGCCAAGGGCCGGCTCGGAAGCCGGCCCTTGGCTCGGAGGAGCCCGTGCCGGGCCACGTAACCCCGCCTGGGTCACGGGTCACCTGCCTCAACACCTCGACGGTGGTTGCTGCTGGGAGCTGGGCACGCTGTGGTTGTCGTGGATGGGTCCTCAAGCGCTGCGCGCAACGCTCACGAGGTATTCGGCCTCCATGTGGAGGCGTCCGTCGCTGGCTTGGTTGTGGCGTTCGGCGAGCGCGACGAGCTCGGCGCGGCAGTTGGCCCAGCGGCCGTCGGCGGCGAGCCGCTCGCGTGCTTTCACGGTCGGGCCGTAGCGGGTCTCCATGAACGCCACCCAGTGCTCCGGGGAGTCGAAACGCCAGGGGTTGTGGCCGTGGGCGAACTCGAGCTCGAGGCCGGTGGCGGCAAACAGCTCGCGTACGTGCCGCTCGTCGCCCCAGAGCGGAGGCGGCGAGGCGTAGTCCGGCGGGGCGGGCAGGCAGCGGCCCATGATCGCGAACAGCTCGCCGATCAGCCCCTGCGGCGTCCAGTTGACGAGCGCGATCCGCCCGCCCGGGCGCAGCACACGCACGAGCTCGTCCGCGACGATCTGGTGACGCGGCGCGAACTGGACGCCGAAGGCGGACAAAACGCGGTCGAACGAACCGGCGCCGAACGGAAGCCGCTCGGCGTCGCCTTCGATCCAGTCGACGCCGACGCCGAGCCGCTCGGCGCGTCGGCGCGCCGCCCCGAACAGCTCCGGCGTGATGTCGAGTCCTACGACGCTGGCGCCGCGAGCCGCGGCGCGCAGCGCGATGTTGCCGGTCCCGGTCGCCACGTCGAGCACGTCGAGGCCGGGCTCCACCTCGGCACGGGCGAGCAGATCGCGCGGCGGCAGCTCGTCGATGTGTTCCGCCACCGACGCGTAGTCGCCCGCGGCCCAGGTGGTCCGGTGCATTCGCTTGAGGTCGTTCACGGCGATCATTGGATTCGTCTCCTTTGTTCGATGTGGTCGGAATCGCTTAAGCGGCAGAGTGCACCCGACGCGTTGCACCGGCATTGCGGGAGCGTTGGAGCAGACGCGGCATAGACTCGGCTTGCGCGATGCCTCCAGCCGCCTTGAAGGAGCCGCAAGCGAGCAGCGTGGTCCGGCTCTGCGGGCCGTTCGCTCTCGAGATCGACGGTCACGATGTCGCGGGTGCGCTGCCGCGCGGGCAGGCCACCTCCCTGGTCTGTTACCTGCTGGCGAGCCCCGGCCGGGTCGCCAATCGCGACGAGCTGATTGCGGTGCTGTGGCCCGAGCGCCCGCCCCGCGATCCTCCGGGGGCCCTGCGGCCGATCCTGTCGCGGCTGCGGCGAGCGCTCGCGCCGGCGGCGATCGAGGGTCGGGAGCGGCTTCGACTGCTGCTCCCGGACCCGGTCTGGCTGGATCTCGACGAGGCGACCCGACGCGTGGAAGCGGCCCGCGCTGCCGGGAAGGCGGCACGCTGGGGAGACGTGCGTGAGCACTCGGAGACGGCGCTGGAGCTGCTCCGACCCGGCTTGCTGCCCGGCCTCGACGGCGACTGGCTCTACGCCCGACGGCGCGAGGTGGAGGAACTGCTCCTCGAGGCGCTCGAGTGGCTTGCGCGAGCCGGACTCGCGCTCGGCGAAGCGGAGCTAGGCGTCGCGGACCGGGCGAGCCGGGAGCTGATTGCACGCTCGCCGTACCGCGAGACGGGCTACCGCTTCCTGATGGAGGCCCTCGGGGCGAGCGGGAACGTCGCCGAGGCGCTGCGCGTGTATGACGAGCTCCGCGTGCTGTTGCGCGACGAGCTGGGTACCGCCCCGGCGGCGGAGCTCCAGGCTCTGCATGGCCGGCTGCTCGCGGGCGAGGCGGTGGACTCGGTGGCGCCGCCGCGGACGTCCCAGGGCGAGAGCCGCGTGCCGCTCCCGGCGCCGCTGTCGCCGCGCCGACGCTCGGCGTTCGTAGGCCGCGAGCGCGAGCTCGGCCTCCTGCGCGAAGCCTGGCGCCAGGCGCGCTCAGGTGAACGCCAACTCGTAGTTGTGGCGGGTGAGCCGGGTATCGGAAAAACCCGCCTCACGCGCGAGTTCGCGCTCGAGGCTCACGACGCCGGCACCGTGCTTCACGCCGGCTGCCCGGAGGAGGCGCTGCTCTCGTACCAGCCGTTCGTGGAGGCCCTACGGCATTACGCGCGCTCCAGTGGGCGCGAGTGGGGAGACGTCGCCCTTGGTCCAGGCGCAGAGGAGCTCGCGCGCCTGATCCCGGAGCTGGCATCGCCGCGACCGGCCGAAGCGGCGCTCGCGTCCGCCGATCCAGAAACCCGGCGCTACATGCTGTTCGAGGCCGTTTCGCTCCTGCTTGCCGACGCGGCCGCGCGGGCGCCGGTGCTCTTCGTGCTGGACGACCTCCACTGGGCGGACCGGGCCACCCTGCATCTGCTGCGACACCTGGTACGCGCGCCGCATGAAGCAGCGCTGCTGATCCTGTGCACATACCGTCCGGCCGACGTCGGACCCGAGCACCCGCTCGCCATGCTCCTCGCAGACCTGCGGCGTGACCGTCTCGTCGAACGGATCCGACTTGACGGCCTCGACGAGGTTCACGCGGGCGAGCTGATCGCCTCACACGCCGGTCATGCGGCGCCGCCCGGCGTGGTTGGCGTCGTCCACGAGCAGACCGACGGCAACCCGTTCTTTATCGAGGAGGTGATCCGCGACCTAATCGAGACTGGAGTGCTCTTCGAGCGCGGCGGTCGCTGGACATCCGCACTCACCGCCGACGAGATCGGCGTGCCCGAAGGCGTCAAGGAAGTGCTCGAAAGCCGAATGGCGCGCCTGTCCGAGGGCTGCCGCAGCGTCCTTGGCCAAGCCGCCGTGCTGGGACGCGAGTTCCCGTTCGAGGTGCTCGCGGCGATGGCGAACACAGGCGACGAGGAGGTGATCGCCGCACTCGAGGAGGCCGGCGCTGCGCAGCTCGTAGTGGAGCAGCGGAGCGGCTCGCCCTCGAGCCACTCCTTCACGCACGCGCTCGTCCGCGAGACGCTCTACGGGGGAGTCAGCGCTCCCCGCAGGCAGCGGCTGCACGCTCGCGCGGCGCGCGCGATCGAGCAAGTCGAGGGTGAGGCCGTGGTCGCCGCGCTCGCGACCCACCACCGGCTGGCAGGTCCGTTCGGGGATGCCGAGAGGGCGCTCGACTACTCGCTGAGGGCAGGAGGCCAGGCAGCCGAGCTCTCGGCGTGGGAGGACGCGGCCGCGCACTGGGACGGCGCGCTCGCCGTCATGGATCGGGCCGGTGGGCGCGAACGAAAGCGTGCGCAGCTGCTTGTGGGCATTGCAGAGCTGATGGTCGTAATCGGCGACCTCGACCGCCAGATCGCATACTTGGAACGGGCGCTGGCGCTCTACGACCGCCTCGGCGACACTGAGCGCGCAGCGCAGGTTCACTCGCGGCTCGGCATGGCGCATTCGTTGATCGACTCGATCTACGCCGAGCACTTGGACGTCGAGCGGGCGTTCCGCCATTTCGATGCCGCGCGATCGGTGCTGGAGCGCGGTTCGTCCCGCAAGGCGCTGGGTCACCTCGAGACCGGGGTCTCCACCGCCCTGACGTACGGCCTGCGGATCCCCGCCGGGATCGCGGCCGCAACTCGCGCGATGGAGATCGGCGAGCGCGTGGGCGATGACGTCCTCTGGGCCAGCGGCGCCCAGGCATACGGCTGGCACAAGATCGTGGCCGGCGAGCTCCGCGAAGGCTTTGCAATCACCGAGCGCGCCTTTGAGGCGGCGGACCGCGAGCAGCGCCCTTTCCTCGCGTTCATGGGGTCGAACATACGTGGACAGTGGACCTGGGGCTTGGGCGCGCCTGACGAGGCGCAGGCGTTCTTCGAGCGGCCCCCGCGCCTGCCCTACCTCGGGAAGACCGCATACCGCCAGGAGATTGCCGACGGCGTTGGCCGCTGCCACCTCGCCAGAGGCGAGCTCGGGGAGGCGCGACGTCTCCTCGCGGACGCCAATGCGGCTTGGCTCACGCACTCGCTCAGGCCCTTGCTCGACCTGTGGGAGGGCCGCTGGGACGAGGTCGTCGCCCTCGCCGCGGACGTGCTCGCCGCCAGCCGGCGCACTGGGAACCGCTGGGACGAGTGGGCGGCGCACCACTTTGCCGGGCGCGTTCATCACCTCCGCGGAGAGCTCGAGCCGGCGGCGAAGTCAATGGAGGACGGACTCGCGATCGTCGTCGACGGCGGCGCCCGTTACTTCGAGCTCTGGGTTCGCCCAGACCTGGCGCGCGCATACGCCGAGAGCGGGAGCGCGTCGGCCGCCCGCGTCCAAGTCGAGCGTTGCCTCGACCTCGTGCGCAACGGCGAGGACTGGCGCGCCAGAGCCGGCCACGTGGCGCTCGCAGAGGGGGTCGTGCTCGCCCTCGAGGACCGGTTCGATGAGGCGGACACAGCCTTTGCCCATGCGCAGGCCGTCTTCCAGCGCTACCGCCTCCCCCTGGACGGGGCCGGCGTCCGCCATGAGTGGGGCCGGGCGCTCGCGCGTGCCGGAGGCATATCTGCCGCTCTGGAGAAGCTCGACGAAGCGCTCGACATCCTGCGCCGGCATGAAGCAGGACCGCTCTGGCTCGAGCGCGTGATCGCCGACCGTGACGCACTCAGTTAGGCGGCGTACGCGCCTCGCCGCTGCAGCCCTGGAGCCACGGCGGCGAGGCGCTTGCCGGTTCGTGCTGCCGTGCACGCTTACGGCTGTTCCTTTCGGGTTCCGAGCGCGAGCAGGTAGGGGCGCGGCTGGCTGACGCCGGCTCCGTTTCGGAATTGGTCGAAGTAGGCGATCCAGTCGCGCCGCAGCGCCGCGCGCCGCTCGGGGTCGAGCGAGTCGGCGAGGGTCTTGGTGGGCCCGTAGGCGGTCGTGAACAGGTCCCACACCTGCTCCGCCGAGCTGCCGGGCTGGGGGCAGTCACCGTCCTCGTAGCGGAGCTCGAACGTGTCGCCGAGCAGCTCTGAGAGCCGGTCTGGGTCGCCCCAGGCGAACGGGTTGCCGGCGCCCTTGGGGCTCGGCGGCAGGTAGGGGGCCATCACCTTGAAGAACTCGGCGACGCCGCGCGAGGGATGCCAGTTGAGCAGCGCCAGCCTGCCACCGGGCCGGGTAACACGGGCGAGCTCGGCAGCTGCTGCGCGCTGGTCGGGCGCGAACATCACGCCGAAGGCAGACACGACGATGTCGAACTCGCCGTCCGGGTGGGGCAGCCGCTCGGCGTCACCGACCTCGAGCGCGACCTCGACGCCACTGACGCGGGCCCGCTCTCGCGCCGTCTCGATCAGCCTCGGCGCGATGTCGATCCCGGTCACGCTGGCCCCGCGCTTGGCCGCTGGGACCGCGATCTCGCCGGTGCCGGTGGCGACGTCGAGCCAGCGCTCCCCCGGTCGCGCCTCGACTGCGCCCAGGAGGTGGTCGTGGGCGATCGCCAGGTGCTCCGAGATCCGCTCGTAGGGGCCGGACCCCCAGACCACGCCGTGCCTTGCCTTCAGTTCTTCGAATGCCATTGTGTTCTCCTCTCTACGAGCCGTGCCATGACGGCCCTTGTTGCGGTGCGAGCTGTGTGACGTGCTCGACATCGAGGCTGCCGCAATGGGCTGAGCGTGTCTAGTTCAGGATCTGGACCGATTCGGTTCGAAATCTGTACTTGACTGCCGGGCGGCCGCAACCTAGCGTGGGGACATGTCCAGTTATGGCCAGTTCTGCCCGGTGGCCAAGGCCAGCGAGGTGTTGGCCGAGCGTTGGACGCCGCTCGTGGTGCGTGAACTGCTTTGCGGCAGCCACCGCTTCAACGAGCTGCAGCGCGGCGTGCCGCTGATGTCGCGCAGCCTGCTCGCCAAACGCCTGCGCGATCTGGAGCTGGCGGGCGTGATCGAACGGCGCCTGAGCGGCGATGGGCGGGGGTCCGAGTACCACCTCACCGAGGCCGGCGAGGAGCTGCGGCCGATCATCATGGGCCTCGGCGCCTGGGGCCAGCGCTGGGCGCGCAGCAACGTCTCGCGTGCCGAGCTCGACCCGCGCCTCTTGATGTGGGACATGCAGCGCAACATCGAGACCCGGACGCTGCCTCCCCACCGCGTGGTCGTGCGCTTCCGTTTCACCGACGTGGCTCCTGGTCTCCCCCGGGTGACCTGGCTGATCCTCGACCGCCAGCAGGCCGACGTCTGCTACAAGGACCCAGGCTTCGAGATCGACCTGGTCGTCGTCGGCAGGCTGCGCGCCCTGGTCGCGGTGTGGATGGGGGACACCTCCATGTCCGCCGCGATCCGCGCCGGCGAGCTGCAAATCCAAGGAACGCGTCGTCTCGCCGACGCCTTCCCGAGCTGGCTTCGCCGAAGCATCTTCGCGCGCGTCGAGCGACCCGAGATCACGCCTGCGCCCGCCTAACGGCACCGACATCGGCCCCGAATCCGGCCGACCCCCGCAGCTGCAACGCGGCCGGGCTCATCCCCAACGCACACAGAGGCCGCGAGCCGGACCGCTTGGCTACTGCTACCCGACAAGAAGGACTAGCGGGCGCCGGTGCGATCCCGCTAGGTTCCAGCGAAATAGTGTTGCGGGGAACGGATCCGTACTGGCTTCGCTCCCGAGGAGTGCGTCGAGCGCCTCGTCGTACTGCTCACTCAGGCGCCGGCACGGTTACTCCGCAGCTCGGCTTCCAGCGCGTCCAGCAGGCTGCCCATCCCCTGTTCGCGCCGTCCCGGCGTCTCGTGGCCGTCGAGGAAGGCGCCCTGCTCGGTGAAGACGAGTCGGGTGCCGGCGCCCTCGGGTCTGAACTGCACCGTGGCCACGGAAATGGAGATGCGGGTCTCGTCCAAGAGCATGTCGTAGGTGAAGACGATGCGTCGGGCCGGGACGATGTCCTGGTAGAGCCCCTGGAAGGTGTACACGCGGCCGTCCGGCAGGGTGCCCCGGCGGCGCTCCCGTCCCCCGACATGGAAATCGAACTCCACCTCTCCCTCGGAACCGTCGAACCAGCGCG
>Ga0081538_10000226_pt1 | contig 63343 bp, 63 predicted proteins | sample TabmetS5T2R1_FD_71022 | JGI IMG/M metagenome (GOLD analysis project Ga0081538, IMG submission 71022) | Tabebuia heterophylla rhizosphere microbial communities from the University of Puerto Rico - S5T2R1 | ecosystem: Host-associated > Plants > Roots > Rhizosphere ...
TGACGAGCTCGCCGAGCGTGGCCGGCACAGGGCGTCGGGCGAGGTAGGCGGCGGCGAAGACGAGCAGCGCGAGCTTCGCGAGCTCGGAGGGCTGGAAGTTGACCGGGCCGAGCTGCAGCCACCGCGTCGCGCCGTTGATCGTCTCGCCGACCGCGAGCACCGCGAAGAGCAGCACGACGGTCGCGACCACGAGCGCCGGCGCCAGCGGGCGCAGCGCGCGGTAGCCGCTGCGCCTGAGCAGCAGCAGGAGCGCGACGCCTACCAGCGCGTAGAGACCCTGCTTGCGCAGGTAGTACGAGGGGTCGCCGTTCCCGAGCGCGGCCGGCGCGGAGGTCGCGCTGTACACCATGACGAGCCCGAATGCGACCAGGGCCAGTGTCACGAGCAGCAGGAGCTGCGCCTCGAACTGGCCCTTCTTCACGGCAGGGCCTCGACCATGCGCCGGAACTCCTCGCCTCGCTGCTCGAAGTTCTCGAACTGGTCATAGCTCGCACAGGCCGGGGAAAGGAGGACGACCTCTCCCGGCTCGGCCTCGCGGGCCGCGGCCGCGACCGCGCCGGCGATCGTTTCGACTCGCTCGAACGGCCGGCCCGCCGCCTCCAGGGCCTCGGCGAGCTCGTCCGTCGCCTCGCCGACGAGATAGCTCGTGCGAACGCGTTCCGGGAGCCACCGCGCGAACTCCCCGAAGTCCTCGCCCTTCGCGCGCCCGCCGAGGATCAGACGAAGCGGCGCGTCGTAGGCCTCGATCCCGCGGCGGACCGAGAAGGTGTTGGTCGCGATCGAGTCGTTGATCCAGCGGACGCCGTTGCGTTCGCGGATCAACTCGAGGCGATGCGGCACGCCGACGAAGGTCGTCAGCGCGTGCGCGATCGCGTCGTCGCCGATCCCAACGGCCCTGGCGGTCGCCGCCGCCGCCGCCGCGTTCGCGCGGTTGTGAGCGCCGGGAATTCGCGGCTCGGCGGGCAGCTCGTCGTCGGCTGCGAACTCGATGCCGTCGAAACCCGAACCGCGCGGCACGATCCGCTCCTGCGCACGCTCGAAGATGCGTAGCTTCGCGGCCCGGTAACGCTCGAACGTTCCGTGCCGGTCGAGGTGATCCGGCTCCAGATTGAGGAGGACGGCGACCTCGAGCGCGAGCTCGTGCACGTCCTCGAGCTGGAACGACGACAGCTCGCACACGATCCAGGCGTCGTCCGGGGCGGAGAGCGCCGTCAGCGGCAACCCGACGTTCCCGCCGACGGCGACCGGGCGACCGGCCGCGCGGAACATGGCGCCGATCAGCTCCGTCGTCGTCGTCTTTCCCTTCGTGCCGGTGACGCCGACGAACGGGCGTGGGCTGAGGAGCCGATAGCCGAGCTCGACCTCGCTCCAGACCGGGATCCCACGCTCGCGCGCCGCCGCGACGATCGGCGCTTCGTTCGGTACTCCGGGACTCTTGATCACCACCTCGACTCCCTCCAGCAGTGAGGCCCCGTCGGACCCCCGGTGGACTTCGACGCCGGCCGTTTCGAGCCTCCCCGTCTCGACGTCCGCCGAGCGGTCGACGGCCACTACGCGCTCCCCGCGCGCGGCGAGCGCCAGCGCCGCCGCCTGCCCCGAGCGCGCGAGCCCGAGAACGAGCGCGTTCACGACTGGAAGAGGTCGGGTCTGAAGCCGCGGAGGTACTGGTAGTAGAGCGCGAAGGCGCCACCGCAGAGGATCGCGGCGAGGATCCAGAAGCGGACCATGATCTTCGTCTCCGACCAGGCCTTCATCGCGAAGTGGTGGTGGATCGGGGCCATGAGGAAGATCCGTCGGCCCCGCCATTTGAACGAGGCGACCTGGAGGATGACCGAGAGCGCCTCGATGACGAAGATCCCGCCGATCAGCAGCAGCAGGAGCTCGCTCTGGCTCATGATCGCGAAGCCACCGAGCGCGCCGCCGATCGCCATCGACCCCGTGTCGCCCATGAAGACCTCCGCGGGGAAGGCGTTGTACCAGAGGAAGCCGATCGCGCCCCCGATCAGCGAGGCGCCGAGAATCGCGAGGTCGAGCGCGGCCAGGTCCTGCTCGGCGAGCTGTCCCGAGCGGATGTAGGCAAAGACGTTCATGGCCGTGAAGGTCAGGAGCGCAATGATCCCGACGCCCACGGCGAGGCCGTCGATGCCGTCCGTCAGGTTGGCGCCGTTGGCGGCGCCGGCGAGGATCAGGAAGAGCAGCAGGTAGAAGCCGAACGCCAGCGAGACGCGCCAGTCGACCACCGGAACGTAGACCGCCGTCCCGAAGTCGAGGTTCTGCACGACCACGCCGACCCCGACGGTGATCACGGCGAGGAGGAGCAGCTTCCACCTGCCGGAGAGCCCGAGCGAGCGGCGGTGCCGAACCTTGATGTAGTCGTCGGCGAAGCCGATCGCGCCGCAGGCGATGGTCACGGCGAACACGGTCAGACCCTCGGCGGTCCAGTGCGACAGGGCGAGGAACGGCACGGCCGCCGAGAGCACCAGCAGGAGGCCACCGGCGGTGGGCGTTCCCTGCTTGACCGCATGGTCCGCGGGCCCCTCCTCCCGGATCATCTGCCCGAACTCGTGCCGACGCAGGAACTGGATGAACTTCGGGCCGGCGATGATCGACAAGACCATCGCGAAGAGGCCCGCCGCGAGAACGCGTTCCATCAGCCGGTGAGGTTCTGCGCGACGGCCTCGAGGCCTACGGAGCGGGATCCCTTCACGAGAACGACGTCGCCCGGCTCGAGCAGCTCGCCGAGCAGCAGGGCAGCTTCCTCCGCGTCCGCGACCCAGTAGGTCGGCGCGTAATCCTGCGCCAGTCCGCCGACTCCGATCACGAGGTCGAGCGCCGCCGCCTGCTCGCCGATCTCACGGTGGTAGCGCGGCCCGTCCGGGCCGAGCTCCGCCATCCCGCCGAGAACGGCGATCCGGCGTCCGCCGTTCCGCCGGACGAGGTCGCGCAGCGCGGCCGCCATCGACGCCGGGTTCGCGTTCCAGCAGTCGTTGATCAGCACGCCGCCGCCGGCAAGTGGGAGCTCCTCGCCCCGGAGCCGCGAGAGCTCGATCTGCGTAGCGCCCTCACGGACCCGGTCGAGGGGCAGGCCGAGCGCCCAGTAGGCGGCCAGCGCCGTCAGCGTGTTCTCGACCTGATGGGGAGACCGGAAGGGCACGGCGAGCTCGACCTGCTCGCCGCCGATCTCGGCCTCCAGCCGGCCGTCGTCGAACGAGCGGAGCCGCACGTCGTCGCCGACCCTGATCACCTCGAGGTCGGACCGGAGGTGCCGCTCGAGCTCGGGGACGCCGGCCGGGACGAGGGCCTTCGCCCCGCTCGGCAGCGCCTCGAGGAGCTCGGCCTTCGCCCGTGCGACGCCCTCGACCGACCCGACGAACTCCAGATGCACCGGGCCGATCGCCGTGATCACACCGAGTGTGGGACGCGCAATCTCGCACAGGTCGGCGATCTGCCCGAAGCCGCGCATCGCGAGCTCGCAGATCAGCAGCTCGGTGTCGGCCTCGAGTCGCGCCAGCGTCAGCGGTACCCCGAGCTCGGCGTTGAAGCTGGCCTCTGCGGCCACTGTCCGGCGGTGAGGGCGGCAGAGGGCGGCGAGGATGTCCTTCGTCGACGTCTTGCCCGTCGACCCGGTGATCCCGACGACCTCGGCGCTCGTCCTCGCGCGGAGCGCGCGCCCGATTGCAGCCAGCGCCGCAAACGCGTCGTCCGGGGCGAGTGTGGCAGCCGCCCCGGCCTCGCGCGCCTCGCCGAGGAAGTCGACGCCGCCGTGGACGGCGACGAACAGGTCGCCCGACCGGACGCGCCGTGAGTCGATCTGCACCCCCGTGACCTCGGTCGCCGATGCCTCGAGCGTGCCGAGCCCGGCGAGCTCGGTGACGGGGAGCGGGATCACGCCGGCGCTCCGAGACGCCGAAGGGCCTCCCGTGCGACCTCACGATCGTCGAAGGGGATTTTCCGGTCGGCGAAGTCCTGGCACTGCTCCGCGCCCCTTCCGGCGATCACGACGACGTCGCCGTCGCGGGCCAGGGCGAGCGCGCGCTCGATCGCCGGGCGGCGCTCGACCTCGACCTCGACCGGGCCGACGACGCCCGTGAGGATCTCGTCGATGATCGCCCGAGGGTCCTCGCTGCGCGGGTTGTCCGAGGTCACGATCGTGACGTCCGCGAGCTCGCTCGCCACGCGGCCCATCATCGGCCGCTTCCCGCGATCGCGATCGCCGCCCGCGCCGAAGACGCAGATCAGACGTCCCTCGGTGAGCTCGCGCGCGGTTCGCAGGACCGCCTCGAGGGCTCCCGGCTTGTGCGAGTAGTCGACGATGACCGCGAACGGCTGTCCCTCGTCGATCGACTCGAAGCGGCCGGGGACACCGGGCACCTCGGCGACACCGGCGACGACGGCGTCGTCCGGAACCCCGATCAGGCGGCTGACCGCTGCCGCCGCGAGGACGTTCTCGACGTTGAAGCTGCCCGCGAGCCGGGAGCGCTCGAGGGCCGGATGGCTCGAGAGCTCCGCGTCCGGCACCGGGCCAAAGGTCAGCACCGGGGCCCGGTCGAGGCGGCGCAGCTCCTCGGCCAGGGTCCGCCCCCACTCGTTCGTGACGTTGACCGCTGCCGCCGGAGCGGGCTCGTGCTCGGTGAACAGGCGGCGCTTCGCAGCGAAGTACCGATCCATCGAGCCGTGGAAGTCAAGGTGGTCCTGCGACAGGTTCGTGAAGGCGAGCGCGTCGAAGCGAACCCGGTCGAGACGCCCGAGCTCCGAGCCGTGCGAGGTCGCCTCCATCGCGCAGCTCCGGTTGCCGGCGTCGAGCATCTGACGAAACGTACGCTGGAGGTCGATCGCCTCGGGCGTCGTCCGCACTGCCGGGCGCGCCTCGCCGCCCACCCGCGACTCGATCGTCCCGATCAGGCCAGGCTTCATGCCCGCCGCCTCGAGGATCGAGTAGAGCAGGCACACCGTCGTCGTCTTGCCGTTCGTCCCCGTGACGCCGGCGACCACGAGCTCCTCCGTCGGCCGCTCGAAGAACTCGTCCGCGGCGACGGCCATCGCGTCCCTCGCCGAAGGGACGACCACCTGCGGCACGCGCTGCTCGAGCGGCCGCTCGACCACGAGCGCCGCCGCGCCGCGCTCGACGGCCTCGGCCGCGAAGTCGTGTCCGTCCGCCCGCTGACCCGGGACGCAGAAGTAGAGCGCCCCTGGGACGACCGACCGCGTGTCGTACGCGAGGTCGGTGACATCGGTGGGAGCGCCTCCGCGGACCTCCAGGGGCCCGAGCGCGGTCACAAGCCGCTCGAGATCCATGAACGTGGCCGAGGTTAGCTGGGCGACCCGTCGGGCGGAATCTCGAGGTACTGGAGCGCGAAGCGGGCGATCTCCTGGAACGCCGGCGCGGCGACGACGCCGCCCCAGATCGCTCCGCGCGGCTCGTCGACCGTCACGAGCACGACAAGTCTCGGTGTGCTCGCCGGGACCACGCCGACGAACGAGGCGACGTACCGCGAGCTCGAGTAGCCTCCGCTCGGGTCCGGCTTGGCGGCCGTGCCCGTCTTCCCGGCCACCTGGTAGCCCTCGACCTCGGCCTCCTGGCCGGTGCCCTCGATGACGACGTCCTCGAGCATCGCCATCAACTGGTCGGCGACGCGGCTCGAGACCACGCGTCGGCTCTTCGTGGGACGGCTCGCGACCAGGCGCGGCTGGTGCCACACGCCGCCGTTGGCGACGGCCGCGTACGCCGACGCCATCTGCATCGGCGTGACGGCGATCCCGTGGCCGATCGGGAGCGTCCCGATCGTCGAGCCCGACCAGTACGACGGAAGGATCCCCGAGATCTCCCCCGGGTAGTCGATACCCGTCTTGCGCCCGAAGCCGAAGCGGGCGATCCAGCGCTCCAGCCGCTCGCGGCCGAGCTGCTCGGCGAGCGTGATCGTCCCCACGTTCGACGAACGCGAGAGGATCTGAGCAACGCTCATCCGCTCCGTGGAGTCCCTGTGCGCCTCGTGGATGACCCGGTCGGCGACCTGGATCGTCGGCGCGAGCGAGAACTGGGTCGACGGCGTCACGAGCCCCTCCGACAGCGCTCCGGCCACGGTGACGACCTTCAGCGTCGAGCCCGGCTCGTAGGTGTCGGTGACCGCACGGTTGCGCTGGACATCGCGGCTCGTGCGCGGGAAGCGGTTCGCGTCGAACCCCGGCTGGGCGGCCATCGCCAGGATGTCGCCCGTTTTCGGATCGAGCACGACCGCGGTCGCGGCCTTGGCGCCCCACCGGCGTACGGTTCGGAGCAGCACGGACTCGGCGTTCGCCTGGAGCGTGTTGTCGAGCGTGAGCCTGACGTTGTGGCCCTCGACCGCGGGCTCGAGCGAGAGCACCTTCAGCGTCCTCCCGAAGGGGTCACGGACGACCGTCCGCCGTCCGCTGCGCCCGGTGAGCCTCCGGTCGAGCGCCAGCTCAAGCCCGGCGAGGCCGCGGTTGTCGAGGCCGGCGAAGCCGAGGACGTGGGAAGCGACGGTGCCCTGGGGATAGACGCGCCGCTCCTCCGGGTAGAAGCCGATCCCGGTCAACTCGAGCGACCTGAGCGCCTCAGCGCGCTTCGGATCGGCCTTACGCGCGAGATAGACGAACCCCCGCGAGCGGTCGGCAAGCTTCGTGTAGAGGCGGTCCGCATCGATGCGCAGCACCCGTCCGGCTGCGATCGCCGTGGCGCGCGGATCGGCGACATGCCGCGGATTGGCGTACACCGTGATCGCCTGCTTCCCGATCGCGAGCTCGACGCCGTTCCGGTCGAGGATCGAGCCTCGTGCCGCCGGGAGGTCGATCGTCGACTGGTGTTGGCCGCGCGCGAGCCGGTCGAGCCCTTGGGCATGGACGGCCTGGAGCCAGACGGCACGTCCGAACGCCGCCAGGAAGGCCAGCGCGAAAAAGACGAGGAGGAGGCGGATGCGCCGGTTCGAGAGGCGCGCGCTCACCGCGGCCGCAGATCCAGGTACCTCGTCGTGGCTGCGGGCTGCAGTCCGAGCTGGCGTCGTGCCAGGCTGCTCGTCCGTGCCGAGGCCGCGCGGAGGGCCAGCTGGGAGCTCAGCTCGGCGCTCTCGGCCCGCAGCTGCGCGCGCTCCTCCGTGAGCTGGTCCGACTGGATGTTGAGCCGGAGCACGGCGACGTTGAGGGCCACGACCCCGGCCAGGAGCACACCCATGACGCAGATCCAGATCGCGCCGCCGGCGACGCGGTATCGCTTGGCTTGCTTCCGGCGTTGACGGGGCCGAGACGCGGCCCGGCCGCGCGGTGCTCGTGCGACTGCGACGGCCATCAGCTCTTCACCGCGGCCCGAAGGCGAGCCGAGCCGGCGCGCGGATTCGCCGCGACCTCGTCGCGCGACGGCCGGATCGCCTTGCGGTTGAGTGCGCGAAGCGACGGCTCCCGTCCGCACACGCAGACCGGGAGGTCCGGAGGACACGTGCAGCCGTGCTCCTCGCGGCGCAGGAACCGCTTCACGATCCTGTCCTCCAGCGAGTGGAAGCTGATCACGGCCATCCGCCCACCGGGACGAAGCGCGGCCAGCGCAGCGGGAAGGGCAGTCTCGAGCGACGCGAGCTCGTCGTTGACCGCGATCCGAAGGGCCTGGAACACCCGGCGCGCCGGGTGGCCGTCGCCGAAGCGGGCCGGCGTCGGGATCGCGCCCTTGATCGTGTCGACAAGCTCGCCGGTGCGCTCGAACGGCGCCTGCTTCCGGCGGCGAACGATCGCCCTGGCGATCGGACGGGAGTACCGCTCCTCGCCGAAGCCGCGGAAGATGTCGGTCAGCTCGCGCTCGCTTGCCTCGTTGACGAGATCGCGCGCGGAGTGCTCGGCCGAGGGGTCCATGCGCATGTCGAGCGGCGCATCCGACGCATAGGAGAACCCGCGCTCGGGGCGGTCGAGCTGCATGCTGGAGACGCCGAGGTCGAAGAGGATCGCGTCAGCGCGCAGACCGTTGTCGGCAAGGCGCTCCAGGACGTCGGCGTAGTCGCCGCTCAGGAAGCGGGCCGGGACGCCGGCGCGCCGCTTGAACGACTCGAAGTAGGGCTTGACGGTCGGGTCCCGGTCGACGGCGATGAACTTCCCCTTCCCGCGGAGCTCCGCCGCCAGAAGCGCCGCGTGGCCGCCGGCGCCGAACGTCGCGTCGATGACCGTCTGGCCCGGCCGCACGTCGAGCAGCGCCCGGATCTCTGCGGCGAGGACGGGAACGTGATCAGTCGCGCTGGGCCGCAAGACGCTCGGCAACATGCTCGGCACTCCCTTCCACCTCGTTGAGCTCCCGGCGCCAGGCCTCTCGATCCCAGATCTCGAGGTGGTCGTGCACCCCGGCGACGACGACGTCCCGCGAGAGCCCGGCGTAGCGAAGCAGCGGCGCGGGGATCATGATCCTCCCCTGCTTGTCCGGCTCGGCCTCGGCCGCCCCCGAGAAGAAGTGCCGCTGGAGCCTGCGCGCATCGGGCCGGAGCGGGTCGAGGGCGCCGACGCGCGACTGGAACCGCTCCAGCCACTCGTTGCGAGGGTAGGCGTAGAGGCAGCCGTCCATGCCGCGCGTGACGACGACGCCCTCCGCCATCGCCTCGCGGTACCTGGCCGGGAGCGTGAGCCGGTTCTTGTCGTCGATGGTGTGCTCGTACTCGCCGAGAAGCATGATCGGGCCATCAAGGGTCTCCCACTTCTCCCCACTTTAGACCACTCTTCCCCACTACGCAAGAGCGGGTCGGGGCTCTCAGTAGGCGCCGCGGCGGGTCATCGCCTGCGCGCCGCTGCGGGCCGCGAAGTCGAGGGCGTCTTTCGTCGAACGGCCCTCGCCGAGCGCGAACGTGAGCCCGGCCGCGAAAGAATCACCCGCACCGTACGCGTCGACGACCGGGCCCGGAAGCGGCGCCGCCTCCCAGGTGCCACGCTCCCCGTCCGCCACATAGTGCCCGCCCTTGCGGCCGTCGGTCGTCACGACCAGGCGCGGCGCGGGATCGAGCTCACCTGGACGGTACCGCTCCGCCTCGTCGGTGCCGCTCTGGACGAGCGCGTCGAGCTGGACGCCGGCCTCCTTCAGCGTCGGGAGCTCGCGGGCGGTCGCGACGAGGACGCGGGCGCGACGCGCTTCCCGCAGGGCTGCCGGATCGCCGCCGGTGAAGTAGAGCCCCGCGACGTCGTCGAGATCCGTCCACGGCAGGGCGTCGTCGCCCGCAGCGACGAGCTTGCGCCCGATGACCGTGATCGTCCGCTCGCCGTCGTCGTCGACGAACGTGAAGCCCCGACGCTGCGGCTCGTCGCGGTAGACGCATTCGACCGACAGACCGAGATCACGGAGCTCGCGCTCGGCGCGGTGGCCGATCTCGTCGTCACCGAAGGCAGTGAAGAACAGCGTGTCTGCGGAGAGGCGGTGGAGCTCCGCGGCCGCCACCGCTCCCCCGCCTGCCGCCTGCGTCCACGTCTCGCTCGCCTGGACGATCTCCCCCGGGCGGGGCACCCGCTCGACGCGGACGAACTCCACGACCTCGACATGGCCGACGACTGCGACCTTCATCTCACACCCGCCGCCGTGACCACGTTGAAGAGCATGATGGAAGCCGTGAGCGTGCCGCCGTTCGAGCGGTTCTACGAGGAGCACCGCAACGCCGTGTTCGGCCACCTCGTGCGCCTGCTCGGCCGGCAGCGCGCAGAGGACGCTTTCCAGGAGACCTTTCTCCGAGCACTGCGCGGCTACCCCTCGCTCCGGCACGGACGCCACCTGAAGGCTTGGGTGTTCACGATCGCCACGCGCGTCGCCGCCGACGATGCCCGACGTCGCCGGCCGGAGACGGCGGTCGGAGCGGAACCGGCGCACGAGGAACGGCGCCCTGCTTACGCCGAGCTCGAGCATCTGGCCGACGAGCTCCCGCAGAAGGAGCGCGCCGCGGTCGTCCTCCGCTACGGCTACGACCTTCCCTACGACCAGATCGCCGACGCGCTGGACTCCAGCGAGGACGCCGCCAGACAGGCGGCCTCCTCGGGGGTGCGCCGGCTCAGACGGAGGCTCACATGAGCGTAGTCCCAGACACACTCGACCGCCGGTTCCGCGACGCGGCCACGGCCGCCGGGCTCGTCGACGTCTCGTACGACGTCACGGACACGCCTGTCGGGCCGCTGTTCGTCGCGCTCACCGACCGCGGCCTCTGCCGAATCTCCTACGACCCGGAGCCGGACCGCCTGACCGAGCAGCTCGCGAAGACGTTCGGTACGCGCGTCCTGCGGACGCCCAGGGCGCTCGACCCAGTCGTGCGTGAGCTCGACGAGTACTTCGAAGGACGTCGACGGAGCTTCGACCTGCCGCTCGACCTGCGTGGCCGCTCCGGCTTCACCCGCGCCGTGCTCGAGAAGCTGGCCCGGGTCCCCTTCGGCGAGGTGACGACCTACGGTGCGCTGGCAGCCCAGGCCGGGCGGCCGCGCGCTGCACGGGCGGTCGGCACGGTCATGAACCGCAATCCGATCCCGATCGTCCTTCCCTGCCATCGCGTGATCGGCGCTTCCGGCGACCTCGTCGGCTACGGAGGAGGGCTCGAGCGCAAGCGTCTCCTGCTCGACCTGGAGGACGCCAATCTCAGGCTTGACGTCAACCAATCGTAAGTCTACACTTACGGTAAGTGAAGACTTACGAAGAGGCGATGAACGCGCTCGGCGACCCGACCAGGCGGGCGATCTTCGAGCAGCTCGCGGACGGGCCGAAGCCCGTCGGCGAGCTAGCCAGGTCGGTTCCGGTCAGCCGCCCTGCCGTCTCCCAGCACCTGAGGGTGCTGAAGACGGCAGGGCTCGTCAACGAACGCCCACTTGGCACCCGACGGGTCTACCGGATCGACCCGGACGGCGTCGTCGCGCTTCGCGCCTACTTCGAGCGCTTCTGGGACCGGGCCCTCGTCGACTTCCAGGCGGCGGCCGAAGCGGAGGAGAGGAGCACGGAATGAGCGCGACGGAAGCACTCGCGGCAATCGAGAAGTCGATCACCGTCGACGCGTCGCTCGAGACGGCGTTCGAGACGTTCACGAGACGCATGGGCGACTGGTGGCCGGGCGAGCCGCACACCGTGTTCGAGGACCGCGAAGCCGTGGTCTTCGACGAACGGATCGGGGGCCGGGTCTACGAGCGCGCCGCCGACGGGCGGGAGGCCGACTGGGCGGACGTGATCGCGTGGGAGCCGCCCCAGCGATTCGTCCTTCGTTGGCGCGTCAACCCCAAGCGGGCTCCGACCGAGATCGAGGTTCGGTTCACGGCGGAGGACGGCCGGACGAGGGTCGACCTCGAGCACCGGGGCTGGGACGAGGCCGGCGACGCTGAGGGCCGGGCGAACTACGACGGAGGCTGGGACAAGGTCCTCGGTGGCTATGTGGCGAGCTTCAGTCGATGAGCGAGTAGCCCACCCCCCACACGTTGCGGACGAAATCCCCGCCGGCCGCCGCGAGCTTGCGGCGCAGCCGCGAGGCGTGTGAATCGAGTGTCCGCGTCCGGCCGAGTGAGCGGAAGCCCCAGACGTCCCTGAGCAGCTGCTCCTTCGTGAACACCCGCGCCGGCTCGGCGGCGAGGGTTACGAGGAGCTCGTACTCCTTCGCGGCGAGAGCGATCGGCGCGCCCCCGACGGTCACCCGCCGGGCGGCACGGTCGATCACCAGGTTCGCGACCTCCATGCAGTCGCCGGCGGGCGGCGCGACCCGCCGCAGCACGGCACGGATCCTCGCGAGCAGTTCCTCGTAGTGGAACGGACGGTCGAGGTAGTCGTCACAGCCTCGGTCGAATGCGCGAACGCGGTCGATCGGATCGGAATCGGTGCGGCCGAGCACGATGATCGGGACGTCCGTTGCCCGCCGGAGCAGGTCGCCGGCCAACGAGTCCGCGGCGAGCACGAGGTCGGGTCGCGCGACCTCGAGCAGCTCGAGGACCTCGCCGTCGAAGGCCTCCATGACCTCGAACCCGTCCTGGCGAAGGTGGCGTTCGAGGAAGCCGCGTGTCGCGGGCTCGGGCTCGGCCAGAAGGAGGGCGCTCGACATACCGCCGACGCTACCAACGCAACTTTCGCGGAACTAGATGTCCTTTCAGACAGATTGGCGCCAGCGAATCCGCAGAGCCGTGTCCCCACGGGCCGCTCGGCTCGAAAGCGCCGCGGAGCGGGCTTCGCCCGCTCCGCCGGTCAGGCTCCTAGAGAAGGAAGTGCCGCTTCGAAGGTGGGCCGCGCTCGGGCGAAGCCCGAGCCCACCCTTGCGGGTCTGGTATCGATCAAAGTCGCGAGACTTTGATCGAAGGGCGCTAAAGGCGCCCGGAGCGGATCACACCCCAGAGCAACCAGGCGCCGAGGATGCCCGAGAGCGCGAAGCCGAGCACCGAGAGGAAGTGGAGGCCCCAGATCTTCGGGCCGGTCTCGGCGAAGATCCCCAGCAGCGACGACCCGATCAGGCCGGACGCGACGATGAGCGCGACCACGAGCCGGTTGAAGGCGACGTCGATCTTGCGGATGAACTCGTCCAGGCCCTTGTGCACGAAGCCGACCTCGATCTGACCGTCTCGCACCTCTTCGAGGATGTCGTGGATCTGGTACGGGAACTCCCCGGCGATCCGGGCCAGGTTGATCGACTCGCGACGCGCGCGCGCCGCGACGCGCGCAGGCGTGTATCGCCCCAGCAGCAGGCTGCGGGCATACGGCTTCGCGACCTCGAAGACGTTGAAGTCCGGTGAGAGCTCGATGCCGACCGTGCCGAGCGTCGCGACCGCCTTGTCGAGCAGGACGAAGCGTGTCGGCAGCCGGAGGTTCATCCGGTAGATGAGCGCGAAGGCGTCCCGGATCACCTGCTGCGGGTCGATCTCGGCGAGACTCGCGCCGTAGTACTTGTAGAAGACGTCGCGCAGCTCGGCGACGAACTCCTCCTCCCGCTCCTTGGCGAAGCGAACGCCGAGCTCGCTGAGCCGACTCGGGAGCGCCTCGATGTTCTCGTTGACGACGTCGATGAAGAGGCCGGTCGCCTTGGAGAGATCCTCGTCGGTGAGGCGGCCGGCCAGCCCGAAGTCGACGAGGCCGATTCGGTCCGGCGCGAAGACGAGAACATTGGCCGGATGCGGGTCGCCGTGGAAGAACCCGTGGCGGAAGATCATCGTCATCCAGGCCTCGGTCAGCACCTCGGCCAGCCGGCGGCGCTGTTCCGGGGCCCAGCCGAGCAGCTCGAGGTCGGCGAGCTGCGTGCCGTCGAGATACTCGAGGGTCAAGACTCGTGGGCGCGTGTAGCTCCAGTAGACCCGCGGGATCCGGACATGCGGGTGCCCGGCGAAGTTCTTGCGAAACGCCTCGGCGTTACGCGCCTCGAGGCGGTAGTCGAGCTCCTGCCTGATCGACCGCGCGAACTCGTCCACCAGCGCCTCGGCGTCGATGAAGTCGAGCGCTCGCACTCGTTCCTTGGCCAGGCGGGCGGCCTGGTACATCAGGTTGAGGTCGGCCTCGATCTGGCGCGGCGCACCGGGACGCTGCACCTTGACGATCACGTCACGGCCGTTCGGGAGCGTCGCCCGGTGCACCTGGCCGATCGAGGCAGCCGCCGTCGGCACCGGGTCGAACTCGCGAAAGAGACGCTCGATCGGTTGGCCGAGCTCTGCGAGGACCATGGCCTCGACCTCTTCGTACGGGAACGGGGAGACGTCGTCCTGGAGCCCGCGGAGCTCAGCGATGATGTCCGGAGGTAGGACGTCAGGACGCATCGAGAGCAGCTGGCCGAACTTGACGAAGGTCGGGCCGAGCTCGTCGAGCATCTCCCTGAGGTGACGGCCGCGCTCCGAGGGCGGGACGTCCGCGCCCGGCTGCCCGTTCCCCGGCACCAGGTCGCCCAGCCGGTTACGACGGAAGAAGTAGCCGAAGCCGTGTCGGACGGCGACCTGCGCGATCTCGGAGATGCGCCCCAGGCTGCGCGTAGGGGCCTCTGCCATGAGGTCAGTGTTGCACGGGGGGTGGAGAAACCCTGGTTGTGTCGAGCTCCTCCAGCAGGCTCAGCCGGTGCTCCAGCTGGGCAAGGCGGAGCTCCAGGTCCTCCAGATCGTCCTTCGTAACCAGGCCGAACTCCCGGAAGAACGCGTCGAGAGTCGCGCCGGCCTTCTCCCCCAGCCTCGTCGCATCGCCGCGCCAGCGGGAGGAGACGTCGTCGATCAATGCACGCGCCTCGTCGCGACGCGCCAGCCCACGGTCGGCAAGCTCCTCCGCGAGCGCGTCGGCGCGCTCCGCCGTCAGTGCGACAGCACCGACGGCCGTGAAGGCGATTCGTTCGAGAAGCTCGCGGACGCCGGCGCTATCTCGCTCGTCCATGAGGGCGAGCGCGGCGCCGCTGTCGGCGTTTGTCTCGCTTCGAGGCCGCGGACTGCGTCGGAGCGCTCACCGGGGCTGCGGGAGCCGGCAGCTGGCCATCGCCGTCGACCGGCGCCCCGGCGGGGACCGGGACGAGCTTCTCGGGCTCTGCCTCCTCCTCGCCGGGCTTCGCAGCCCGGGTCGCGCGGCCCTTGTACTCAGGCGCGCGCTCGAGCAGCACGGCCAGGAACGGCGCGGCGATGAAGATCGTCGAGAACGCGCTGATCGAGATGCCGATGAGGATCGCGAACGCGAAGTCCTGGAGCACGGCGCCGCCGAAGAAGTAGAGAGCGGCAACGGGCAGCAGTGTGATGAAGGTCGTCGCGATTGACCGCCTGACGGTCTCCCAGAGCGACGTGTTGACGATGTCCTTGATCGATGAGCGCCGCATCAGCGGGAGGTTCTCGCGGACGCGGTCGAAGATGATGATCGTGTCGTAGATCGAGTACCCGATGATCGTCAGGAACGCGGCGACGGTCGCGGCGCTGACCTCCCGTCCCGAGAGCGAGTAGATCCCGAGCGCGATCAGGCCGTCGTTGGCGATCGTCCGCAGGATCGGGAGCGCGAAGCGCCACTGGAAGCGCAGCGAGATGTAAATCGTGATCAGCAGGAAGGAGATCAGGATCGAGTAGATCGCCCCGCGGAGGATCTGCTCGGAGAAGCTCGCCGAGACGTTGCGGACGCCTTCGACCTGGCCGTTGAGGTCACCCTCGAGCTGCGCGACAAGGCGCCCCTGCTGGGCGTTGGTGAGCGGCTCGGTCTTGACCTGGAACTCCTCGAACCTCCCACCGGAGAGCTCCTGTCCGACGCCCTGGACGACGGCGTCGCCGCCTGCCAGCCTGTCGACCTCGGTGCGAACAGCGTCGACGTCCGTCGGTTGCTGCGTCTGCAGCGTCATCTGCGTGCCGCCGCGGAAGTCGATCCCGAGGTTGAGGCCCTTGAAGATCAGCGACCCGATCGAGACCGCGATCAGGATGCCGGCGATCGTGAACCAGATGCGCCGCTTGCCGACGGCGTCGAACATCTGCCAGCGGGCCATCTTCTGCGCGCTGGCGCCCATGAAGCGCGGGTTGTCGAACCACCTGAAGCCGGCGAGTAGCCCGAGCAGGGCCCGGGTCGCGAACACGGCGGTGAAGATCGAGGTCACCGTGCCGAGCAGCAGCATGAACGCGAAGCCGCGAACACCGCCCGTGGCGACGGCAAAGAGGATCAAGGCCGTGATCGCGGTGACAACGTTCGCGTCGACGATCGTCTGGAAGCCCTTCCGGTAACCGGAGGAAATGGCTGCCCGGACCGATTTCCGGTCCGCGGCCTCTTCCTTGATGCGTTCGAAGATGACGATGTTGGCGTCGGCCGCGACGCCGATCGCGAGGATCAGTCCGGCGAAGCCCGGCAGGGTCAGGGTGACGTCGAAGAGCAGGATGATCGCGTAGAGGAAGACCGCGTTCAGGGCCAGGCCCAGGATCGCGACCATGCCGAGGAAGCGGTAGACGATCAGCAGGAAGAGGAAGACGACGGCGAGGCCGATCAGCGAGGCCTTGATCGCCTGTTCCAGCGACTCGTGGCCGAGCGTCGCCGAGACCTCGGTCAGGTCGACCTGCTCGAACTCGACCGGCAGGGCACCGGTCTGGAGGACGAGCGCCAGGTCCTTCGCCTCGCCGACGTCGCCGATGCCGCTGATCTGGGCGCTTCCGCCGGCGATCCCGTCCGGGTTCTCACGCCAGTCGACCGTCGGTGCCGACTTGATCTCGCGGTCGAGGACGATCGCGAAGCTCTGGAGCGCCTGCTCGCGGTCCTGCACCGTGCCGGAGGCCGACTGCCCACGCTGTGCGAGCTCGCGCGTGATGTCGTGGAACTTCTCGCCGCCGGAGTCCGTGAACTGCATCAGGACGATCGCGCCGCCCTCCGTCTGGGAGAAGTCCTGGCGCGTGCCGTCGAGCTTGAGGTCGGCGCCGGTCATCTCCGGCACCGGGTTCTCCTTGTTCTCCAGGTCGAACTTGAAGAGGTAGTAGTAGTTCCGCGAGGGCGGCGCCTCGTTCACGCCCGGGCAGTAGCGCTCGCCGATCCCGCAGTTGAGGATGATCGTCTTCTCGGGGACGCCGTAGAACTCGAAGCGCTTCGGGAACGGCTTGCCGGCGTTCTGCTCCATCCCCTTCCAGCGCTGCTCGAGCCGCTCCTTCGTCGCCTCGGGGCCGAGAACGACCTTCTTCGCCTTGGGATCGACCAGGTACCACTCCTCCGCCGTCTTCTCGTCCACGCGCGGCTGGATCTGCTTCAGCAGCTGGAACTGGTTCGGGTTCGGCTGCGGGTAGGTCAGCAGGCCCTGCGTGACGGCGGTCGGCTCCTCGATGTTCTGCTGCAGGTCGAACAGCCAGAGCTGCGCGGTCTTGCCGATCAGCGCCGCGGCCTGGCCGGGATCGTTGATGCCCGGCAGCTGGATCGAGATCTGGTCGGACCCCTGCTTCCGGATCTCGGGCTCGCTGACGCCGAGCTTGTCGACCCGGTTGCGCATGATCTCGACGGAGCGCGCCATGTCCTCGTCGGTGATCTCGTGGTCCTTCGGCGGAACCGCCTTGAGGACGATTTCGAGGCCGCCCTGGAGGTCGAGGCCGAGCTTCGGCTTCTGCTGGATCGGCGACCCCGGGACCGACAACAGCGCCACGCCCAAGAGGGCAAGCAGCGTCAGTCCGAGCAGGATGAGGTTCGAGCGCCGATCAGCCATGCGTTCCGCCTAGGTTAGCTTTGGTTTTCGGCTTCCGAGGCCGATTCCTGAACCTCCGGAGCCGATTCTTCGTCTTTTCTCATAACTCCGGTGACAGCGTCTTTGGCCAGCCGGATCTCGGTGCCGGGCGCGATCTCGAGCTTCAGATGATCGTCCGCGATCGCGCTCACGCGGCCGAGCACACCACCCGCGGTGACGACCTCGTCGCCCGGCGCCAGATCGGCGATCAGGGCCCGGTGTGCGGCCTGCCTGGCCCGCTGGGGGCGGATCAGGACGAACCACAGCACCGCGATCAGCGCGGCGAGGAACAGCAGCGGTCCGACGTTCACAGCAGTTGTGGTTCGAGGCGCTCGAGCACTCGGTTCTTGAAGGATGCCAGTTCACCGGCCGAGATCGCTGCCCTGGCACGAGCTGTGACGTCGAGCACGAAGTAAAGGTTGTGCAAAGTCAGCAGGCGGAGCCCGAGCAACTCCTCCTGGTTGACGAGGTGGCGGATGTACGCCCGCGAGAAGCGCGCGCACGCCGGGCAGCCGCACGAGTCGTCCAGCGGGCCCGCGTCGCGGGCGAAGCGGGCGTTTCGGAGGTTGAGGCGCCCCTGCCAGGTCAACGCCGAGCCCGTTCTCGCAGTCCGGGTTGGAAGGACGCAATCGAACATGTCGACGCCGCGCTCGATCACCTCGAGGACGCCCTCGGCGTCACCGATGCCCATGAAGTAGCGCGGCTTCTCGTCCGGCAGAAGCGGCGCCGCCCAGGCCGTCGCATCGAGCGTCAGCTCGCGCGGCTCGCCGACCGAGAGGCCGCCCAGCGCGTAGCCGTCGAGGTCGATCGCGACGATCTCCTCGATCGACCGGCGGCGCAGGTCCGGGTCGGAGGCGCCCTGGGTGATCCCGAAGACGAGCTGGCCGGGGGCCCGCGGTGCCGCCCGCTGGCGAGCGGCCCAGCTGGTCGTGCGGCGTACAGCCTCCTCCAGCTCCTCGCTCGGGACGCCGGCCGGTGGGCAGACGTCCAGGCACATGGCGATGTCGGAGCCGAGATTCGCCTGGATCTGCGCGACCGCCTCGGGCGTGAAACGCGCAGACGAGCCGTCGTAGACCGAGCGGAACGTGACCCCGTCGTCGTCGACGGCGAGGATCGTGTCGCGCAGCGAGAAGACCTGGAAGCCGCCGGAGTCCGTGAGGATCGGTCCGTCCCACCCCATGAACGCGTGAAGGCCGCCGAGCTCGGCGATCACCTCGTCCCCGGGCCGGAAGTGGAGGTGGTAGGTGTTGCCGAGCAGGATGTGCGCGCCGAGGTCGCGCACCTCGTCGGGGTGGAGCGTCTTGACGGAGGCCTTGGTCCCGACCGGCATGAACGCCGGCGTGGGCACCTCGCCGTGGGCGGTCATGAGCACGCCGGCGCGCGCCGCACCGTCGGTGGCCGTGATGCGGAAGCTCACGGCGCCAGGATCCGCGCCCGAACCCCTGGAGCGGCGGCGAGGCGAAGGTCGGTTGTCACCAGCGTGGCGTGGAGCGCTTCGGCAAGTGCCACGAAGCAGGCGTCGGCCGCCCGCACGTTCTCGCGGAGCTGCCACATGCGTGGCACGAACGGCAGGTGTGGATACCTCCGCAGGTCGAGAGCCTCAAGGTCCTCGAGTGCCTTTCGGGCGACTGTCTTCGCCACCTCTCCCGTGAGAACGAGTCTTCTGATGGCGCCGACAACCTCTACGTCCACGACGTAGGGAGCGTGGAGGTCATCGTCGGCCGTGATACAGGCTTCTACCCAGCCACCGAGCGGGTCGGTCCCGAGGAGATAGTCCACCGCCGCTGAGCTGTCGAGAACGATCAACCCATCTCGTCGCGCAGCTCGCGGATGATCTCCGCCGCAGGGGTCTTGAGCTTGACTCGGCCTCGGCGTCGGATGCGCTCGCTCAACTCCTCGATCGTCGGACGCGAGACGTCGCGCTCTGCCATCTGGATCAAGTAGTCGGAGAGCGTGACGCCCTTCTCCGCCGCGCGAACCTTCAGCTTTCGGTGCAGATCCTCGGGAACATTCCGCATCTGGATCATGACCATGCCGATCACATTATCACATGTTCGTGACATGTCTTCATCGGACAAGCATGGCGTCACCGAACGAGTAGAAGCGGTAGCGCTCCTCGATCGCGAGCTCGTAGAGGCGCCGCGTCTCCTCGACGCCGGCGAACGCCATCACGAGCGCCAGCAGGCTCGACCGTGGCAGGTGGAAGTTCGTGAGCAGCGAGTCGACCCGCTTGAACTCGTACCCGGGCGTGATGTACAGGCCGGTGCGACCTTGTAACACAGTGTTACTAGGAGTCGGCCCGGCACTTCGGCCCGCAGAGTCGGGCGGCTCGGAGGGGTCTGAAGGCCCTTGTAACACAGTGTTACTAAGGGTTTCGAGCACCCGCACGGTCGTGGTTCCGACGGCGAGCACCCGCTCGGCTGCCCTGATCCGTTCCCACGCGGCCGACTCGACCGAGTAGCGCTCGGTGTGGATCGCGTGGTCCTCGAGGGTCTCGGTCTCGATCGGACGGAAGGTGTCGAGCCCGACGTGAAGCGTGACGCGCTCGACTTCGAGCCGTGCGAGCAGCTCGGGCGTGAAGTGAAGTCCCGCCGTCGGCGCGGCCGCCGACCCCTCCTGCCGCGCGTAGACCGTCTGGTAGCGCTCGGGATCGGCGAGCGGCTCCGTGATGTACGGCGGCAGCGGTGCCTCGCCGGCAGGCTCTCCCTCGAGCCGGAGGAGCCAGCGGCCCCCGCCGAGCGGCTCGAGCAGCTCGACCGGCCCGAGCTGCTGGCCGGGCCGCAGCCGTCGCGACGGCTTCGCCAGTCCCTCCCACACGCCGTCCGGGCCGACGCGCTCGAGGAGCAGCACCTCCGCCTGCCCCCCGCCCGGACGATCGAGCCGGAGCCGCGCGGGGATGACGCGGGACTCGTTGACGACGACCAGCTCGTTCTCCGCGAGCTCGTCGGGCAGGTCGGAGAAGCGCCGGTGCCGCACCTCGCCCGAGGCCCGCTCGTAGACCAGCAGCCGCGAGTCGTCACGCCGCTCCGCCGGTCGCTGGGCGATCAACTCGGGCGGAAGCTCGTAGTCGAGCTCGGCGGTCTCCATCCGAGGCCAACGCTACCCTCGCGCCGTGGACTACAGCGCCGTCGAACGAGCGAGAGAGCGGCTGGAAGCGGCGGCGAAGGAGCGCACGGAGCAGGCGCAGATCGACGCGGCGCTCGACCGGGCGCGCCGGCAGCTGGAGGAGGTGGCCGAGCTTGCGGCCGGACTGCCGGAAAAGGTCGGCGCGGCCGTGCAGGACGGGATCCGCGCCGAGGCGCTGCCCGTCGCCCGCCAGCTCGCCGAGGTTCGCGGCCTCGCCGCGCAGACGATCCGGCGACTGGAGCGGATCGAGGGCGATACCCTCGCCGAGCGTCACGCCAGAGTCGACGACCTCGCACTGCTCGTCGACCTGATCACATCCGGTTGGCAGAGCGTCGACGAGCGCCTCGCCCGCCTGGAGAAGCGCCTGGCTTCGAACGGCGGCGCGGTCGCCTACCGCCTCGACGAGGCCCGCACTAGCTGAGCCCCAGGATCAGCGCCGAGGTCAGCGCCCAGAGCCCGATCGTCGCGAGGATCGGCCCGTCGCTGAGCAGCACGCTCTCCGGCTCCTCGCCGAGATCCTCTCGGTGCATCAGCAGCAGGTAGCGGAAGATCCCGAAGACGACGAACGGGATCGTCGCCATCAACGCCGAGCCCTCCCGGGCCTCGAACGTGTAGAGGGAGTACGCGACGATCGTGCAGGCCGCGACGATGGAGACGAGCTGGTCGACGAGCGGGAACGAGTAGCCGGCCAGCGCGCCCCGCCCGCCTTCCGCCCCGAACGTCGTCAGCTCGGCCCGACGCTTCGCCAGCGCCAGGAAGAGCGCCAGGAGCGCCGTGCAGACGATCAGCCACGGAGAGATCCGCACGTCGACTGCCTCGGCACCGGCAACGGCGCGGATCACGAACAGCGCCGCGATCGCCATCACGTCGATGAGGACGATCTGCTTGAGCCGCCAGCTGTACGCGCCCTGGAGGGCGAGGAAGCCGGTGACATACGCGACAGAGGCCCACCCAAACCACGACATCGCGGCGACCGCGAAGATCGCGAGCATCGCCGCGATCTTGCGTGCGCGATCCCGGGCGAGCGCGCCGGACGCGATCGGCCGGCTGCGCTTCAGCGGATGCCGCCGGTCCTCGTCGGCGTCGAGGACGTCGTTGACGATGTAGGCGGCGCTCGACGCCGCGCAGTACGCGACGAAGGCGACGAAGGCCTCGATCCACTTGGTCGGCTCGTCGTACTGGGCGGCGAAGAGGATCCCGGCGAAGAGCAGGAGGTTCTTCGTCCACTGCCGCGGCCGCATCGCGGCAAGGACCGCTCTCCCCTCCCCCTCCCGTGCCGCCGCGACGGCGGGCTCAGCTTCCGCCATCACCCGTCACGACGGGCAGGACGGGCAGGACGAGCTCGAAGCGGGAGCCCCGGCCCGGCTCGGACTCGAGCTCGATGCGGCCCCCGTGCGCCGTCGCGAGCTCCCGTGCGATCGCGAGCCCGAGGCCCGTCCCGCCTCCGTCCCGAGACCAGAACGGCCGGAAGATGCGGTCCCGCTCGTCCGCCTTGATCCCGGGCCCTGTGTCCTGGACGGCGACGGAGACGACGCCGTCCTCCTGGTCGAGCGCCAGCTCGACGCGACCGCCGTCCGGCGTCCAGCGAAAGGCGTTCGAGAGCAGGTTGGAGATGATCTGGAGCACGCGATCGCCGTCGGCCACGATCACCGGGTGGGCGTTGATCTCGCTCTCGTACTCGATCCCGCGGCGCCGCGCCTCCTCCGAGAAGGCCGTGTAGGCCTGATCGAGGAGCCGCGCCATGTCGACCTCCTCGCTGCGGAGCGTGAACCGCCGGGTGTCGAGCTTCGCGAGGTCGAGCACGTCGCCGACGAGCCGCTCGAGCCGGCCGGCCTCGGCGGCGATCACCTCGAGCGACTCGCGACGGGCGTCTTCGTCCTGCGCGACTCCCTCGCGAAGCGCATCCACATGGCCCCGGATCGCCGTCAGGGGGGTGCGGAGCTCGTGCGAGACGGTCATCAGGAAGTTCCGTTCCAGCTCGTCGGCCTCCTGGAGCCGGTCGGCCATCTCGCCGAAGCGCGAGGCCAGGTGGCTGATCTCGTCGCCGCCGGGCGGTCGCGGGACCTCGACGTCGTACCGACCCTCGGCGATCTGGTCGGACGCCTCCGCCAGGGCCTCGACCGGCTTCGTGATCCGGCGCGTCAGGTACCAGGCCAGGGCGCCGGCGACCGCGATCCCGACGAGGAGGGCGAGCGCGAGCCGCTCGATCAGCGTCTGCCAGCGCTCTCGGAGCTCCGCGCGAGGCTTGGCGACGATGAGCGCGCCGACATAGGGCTCCCGTGGACTGAGGCGGAGCGGCGAGGACACGGCCAGGTACTCGCGCCGCGCGCCGGGCGGGGTGAACTCGAAGGTCCGCACCTCGCCGTCCTGCCACGGGACGATGTCGTGAGGGAGATTGCGGAGGCCGGACCGTTGGCCGTAGAAGATCCGCGTCCCGGCGTAGTACAGGTTGCTCCCGCTCGCTTGCTCGAGGCGCCGGGTCGCGAGTGGAATCACCCGCTGGCCCTCCGGCACCTCCAACACGCGTCGCGCCTGCTCCGCGTAGAGGCTCGTCAGGCCACGCGCCTCTCGCCGCAACTCGGCGATGAGTCGATCCTCGGTGTAGTCCTGGAACAGTCCGATCGAGATGATCGTCGAGACCAGGCCTGCGAGCGTGGCGCCGGCCAGGAAGAGGGCCGGCAGCCGGAAGCGCAGCGACCTGAACATGTCTGCGCGCCTCTACGTCAGGCGCTGACCGTGTCCTTTGAGGCGTCCTTGGCCGGCGCGGCCTTGTACCCGACGCCCCAGACGGTGACGATCGGCGAGGCGTCCCCCAGCTTGCGGCGGAGCTGGCGGATGTGGACGTCGACGGTGCGGGTGTCGCCCGCGAACGTGTAGCCCCAGACGCGCTCGAGAAGCTGGTCGCGCGTGAGCACGAGGCCGTTGTGGTCGAGCAGCTCCCAGAGCAGGTCGAACTCCTTCGGCGCTAGCTGGACGTCCTGACCGGTCACCTGCACCTCGCGGCGGCCCGCATCGACGAGCAGGTCGCCGTGCCGGATCTGCGTCGTCTTCGCCTCGCGCCGCTCCGGCGTGGCGCGGCGCAGGATCGACTTGACGCGGGCAACGAGCTCCCGCGGGTTGAACGGCTTGGTCAGGTAGTCGTCGGCGCCGACCTCGAGGCCGACGATCTTGTCCACGTCCTCGTCGCGGGCAGTCAGCATCAGGATCGGAACGTCGGACCGCTGCCGGATCCGCCGGCAGACCTCGATCCCGTCGATGTCCGGAAGCATCAGGTCGAGCACGATCAGGGAGGGTGAGGCGTTCTCCGCCTTTGTCAAGGCGTCGCGCCCGTTCGGGGCCACCTGAACCTCGTAGCCCGCGTTTCGCAGGTACATGGCCACGAACGAAGCGATCGAGGCCTCGTCCTCGACGACCAGCACCGTCTGCGCGTCAGTTCCGGGCATACGCGCTAGTCAGGATGCCAGACCGACCGGCTCAGCCGCCCGAGCCGGAGCCCGCGAGAACCAGCTCGAACGGCGTGCGCACGTCGGGAAGCGACTGGTACGGCGCCCCGTTCAGCGAGTAGGAGCCGTCGAAGAAGATGCCCGCAGCCGGATCGCCCAGGCCGTCCATCCAGCCGTTGCCGCGGCCGACGACGGAGAAGTTCACGCGCTTGCCGTTCAGCCTGATCGCCAGGCGCCGGTTGTGCGCGATCCGGAAGCGGATGTTCGAGCCGCTGAAGACGGTGGCCGTCGCGCTCGGGTAGCGCGTCCGCTCCGCGCCGCGGACGACGATCGTCGCTTTGAGGTCCGGCGTCTCGTTCACGGTGAGCGTGCCCTTGCCCAACTGGCCGATGATGCTGCCCCTGACCCGCACGAAGAGCACACCTCGGCCGTCGCGCACGGTCAGCGTCCCGTTCGCGTTGCTGGGCGGGCCCGCCGTCAGGGCAGCACCGGCCGCAACGAGCGACGCAGAGGCGAGCGACATGACTAGAAGACCCCGGACGAGTCGCACGAAGTCAGTATCGCCATGCGCGGTGTTCCTTCGTTGAGTGATTTGTAAGGAATGAGTAATTGGACGAGCTGACATCGTTCGGGACGATCGTTCTCGTCGTTGCAGGCGGTCTGCTCCTGGCCCTGCTCGCGACGAAGCTGAACGAGCGCTTCCCGGTCCCCGAGCCGGCGGTCTTCCTTCTCCTGGCCGCCGTTGCCTCCGATGTCTTCCCCGAGCTCTCGGATCGGCTCTCGATCCTCGAGGTCGAGCGGATCGCCGTCGTCGCCCTGATCATCATCCTCTTCAACGGCGGCACGCTCGTCGGGTGGCGTCGGTTCCGGATCGCCGCCGTCCCGATCTTCACGGTGGGCGTCTTCGGCACGTTCGCGACGGCCGGGATCATCGCCGTCCTCGCGCACTACGTCCTCGGGTTCGAGTGGATCACGGCGGGGTTGCTCGGCGCCGCGATGGCTCCCACGGACCCGGCCGTCATGTTCTCCGTCCTGGGCAACAAGGAGATCCGGGGACGGGCCGCCACGATCCTGGAGGGCGAGTCCGGCGTCAACGACCCGGTCGGCATCGCCCTGATGGTCGGCATGGTCGAGCTCGCGACCCACGACGACGCGTCGTTCTGGATCGTCGTCGAGGAGTTCGCGGTCGAGATGAGCGTCGGACTGATCGTAGGGCTGCTCGGCGCCGCGGCGATGCGCCCGTTGCTTCGGATCCCGTTACCGAACCCCAGCCTCTATCCGATCCGCACCCTCGCCGCTGCCGGAGTGATCTACGCGATCGCCTCGGTGCTGGAGGGCTCCGGATTCCTCGCGGTGTTCGTCGCCGGAATCGCGCTCGGTGACGCCGACGTCCCGTTGAGGGACTCGATCGAGCGCTTCCACACGTCGCTGGCAAGTCTGGCCGAGATCGTGGTCTTCGTCGCCCTCGGCCTGACGATCGACGTCACGGACCTGGTCACCAGCAGCCGACTGCTCGAGGGCCTGGCGCTCGCCGTCGCGCTGGCGGTCGTCGCCCGACCGCTGGCCGTCGGCCCGCTGCTGCTGCCGGTGCCGATGCGACGGAACGAGCGAATCTTCGTCGTCTGGGCCGGGTTACGCGGCGCCGTGCCGATCCTGCTGGCGGCTTTCGCGATCCTCGGAGGCGTCGACGAGGCCGACCGCGTCTACGACATCGTCTTCGTCGTGGTCGCGTTCTCCGTCATCGTCCAGGGCTCGAGCATCCCGTTCGTCGCCCGCCGGCTCGGCATCCCGATGCGGACGGTTTAGTGCCCCTTCCAGTAATGCCGCCGAGTTTCTGGGTCGCGAGCACCAAGCCAGAGGCCGCACTCGTCCGCAGCCAAGGCTGGGTGAAGCCTTGGTGAGGACGAGGGTGGTCTCTGGTGCCGCGTGATCGCGGGCCAGAAGCCGGCATGTATTGCTGGATGGGGCACTTAGTACTGGAAGAAGCCCTCGCCGGTCTTTCGGCCGAGCTTCCCCTCGCGCTGCATCGCCAGCAGTCGCTCGGGGGGCGCCATCCGCTCCTCGCCGAGCGCGCCGTGGAGCGCCTCCGACGCGTGCACGTGGATGTCGATCCCGACGAGATCGACGAGCGCACACGGCCCCATCGGCCAGCCCGCCCCGTTGGTCATCGCCTTGTCGAGGTCCTCGGGCGCGACGTCGGCCTCGTCGAGGACGCGCACGCAGTCGTTCAGCAACGGAATCAGGATCCGGTTGACGATGAAACCAGGCGTGTCGTTGCACCGGACTGGTTGCTTCCCGGCCCGCTCCGCCCACGAGTACGCAGCGTCGACCGCCTCCTCCGAGCTGCGCTCGGCACGCACGATCTCCACGAGCGGCAGCACAGGTGCCGGATTGAAGAAATGCATCCCGATCACGCGCTCCGGGAGGTCGACGGCCTGGGCGATGGCAGAGACGGAGAGCGCAGACGTGTTCGTGGCCAGGATCGCGTCCGGCCGGCAGATCCGTTCCAGCTCCGCGAACAGCTCGCGCTTCGGGTCGAGATCTTCGACGATCGCCTCGATGACGAGGTCGCAGTCCGCCAGATCCTCGAGCGCCGTCGTGAGCGTCAGCCGCTCGAGCGCCGCCTCCTTGTCCGCGGCGGACATGCGCTCCTTCTCGACCGCGCGCGTCAGGTAGCGGTCGATCGTCGCGCGGGCTCGCTCGTTCAGCTCCCCGGCGATCTCCCGGCCGACGGTCTCGTGTCCAGACTGGACGCTGACCTGGGCGATCCCCGCGCCCATAGTCCCCAACCCGACCACTCCGACTCGCCGAATCTCCACGGAGCGACTCTAGGGAAGAAACCAGGCAGGCCGCACGTCTAGGAGGCATGAGGCCGACACGGCTCATCCTGGGATTGGCCCTTGCGGGACTCGTCATTCTCGCGTTGGCGGGCGCGGCGGTGCAGCTCGCGCGCGGGGAACGGCCGATCCTACTCGCGACCTGATCGGAGGCCCCCGGCGCGGCTCGGGGGCTTCCGCGCGAGCACCCACAGGAAGCGCACGAGGCCGTGACCCGGCTCCTCGAACAGGACGACCCGAGCCTCCTCGAGCTCGAATCCGGCCCGAATGACGTTTCGTCGATTGGTCTGCTCGTCGAAGGACGCGAAGAACATCGGCGCGCCCAACCAGTCCTCCTCGACCACGTCCTCCGCGTCGCCCGTGGCGAAGGTGGCGAGGAACCACCCGCCTGGACGCAGCCACGTGAAGATCCGATCGAGCAGCGGCCCCTGTTCGACCCGCGGGATGTGGCCGAACATGAACAGCGAGACGACCGCGTCGAATGACGCCGCGCCGAACTCGACTCGTGTTGCATCCGCGTGGACGAAGGTCGCGTTCGGGATCCGCATCCGCGCGAGGCCGAGCTGGGCTTCGGAGACGTCGACGCCGGTATAGCGGTGCTGGAGAGCGATCGTCCGGGCGCTGCGCCGCCCGCCCCCGCAGCCGAGGTCGAGCACGTTCGCGTTCGGCTCCAGCCGTTCCATCAGCTCGGCGATCCACTGACGCTCCGGCGTCTCGAACGAATCTGCCCACGCGTCGAAACGCTCGGCGATCGTGTCGTACCCGCGCTCGACAATCTCACTGGCGTCGCTCACGCCGCAGCTTCGATCAGCTCACGGGCCGCGGCGAACTGCTCGTCCGTGAGGCGAATGTGCGAGTGGCGCCAAATGCTCTGCGGGAAGACGCCGGCGGCCTCGACCGGTGGCGCGTCGTGGAGGTCGCGAACGGCGACCAGTGCCCGGATCGGGAAGCGCCACGACCAGCGGCGTCGCTCGGGATCGTGCTCCGGCAGCCCGACGATCTCGACGACAGCGAAGACCGCCTGCCAGACGGCGGCGTAGAGAATCGCGAGCTCACCCGTCTCAACCGAGGGACGCTTGGACGAGGAGTGAGCGCGGATCTCCTTGGGCTCGACGCGCGCGCCGAGCGGGCGTTCGCCGCGCCCGCGAACCAGCAACCAGCGCGTCAAGCGCGCTCGATGACTGCCGCGATCGCCTGGCCGAAGCCGATGCACATGCAGGCGACGCCGTAGCGCTCGTCGCGGCGCTCGAGCTCGCTTAGAAGTGTCGCGGTCACCCGTGCACCCGTGGCGCCGAGCGGATGGCCGAGCGAGATCCCGCCGCCGTTCGGATTGACGTCGGCGCGGCGATCCTCGAGCCCGGTGTCCTTCAGGAACTGGAGCACAACCGAAGCGAAGGCCTCGTTGACCTCGACGACGGCGATGTCGTCCCACGAGAGCCCGGCGCGCCGGAGTGCATTGGCGCACGCCTCGGGGTTGCCGTGGAGCATCCGATAGGGGTCGACGCCGGAAAGCCCGAAGGAGACGAACCGCGCGCGCGGCTCGAGCCCGAGCCGATCCGCAGCTCCATCCGACGTGATCAGCACGGCAGCCGCGCCGTCGCAGATCTGACTCGAGCTGCCCGCGGTGACCTTGCCCTCCGGAAGGAAGGCGGGCGGGAGCGAGGCGAGCTTCTCGGCGGAGGTGTCGCGCCTCGGCGTCTCGTCGACGCCGACCAGCACGCCCACGTGCGGATTCGCCACCTCGACCGGAATGATCTCCCGCTCGAAGCGGCCCTCGTCGATCGCGGCCACCGCGCGTCGATGCGACTCCAGCGAGTACTCGTCCAGTTGCTCCCGCGTGAGCCCCCATTCCTCCGCGATCACCTCTGCCGAGATCCCCTGCGGCACGATCTGCCAGCGGTCGGTCAGCCGGTCCGAGAGGTCGCCGCCGTTCGAGCCCATCGGCACCCGCGACATCATCTCGACGCCGGCCGACACGACCACGTCCAGCTGCCCCGACCAGACTGCGGCCGCGGCGTTGAAGTTCGTCTGCATCGAGGAGCCGCACTGGCGGTCGACGGTCGTACCGCAGACGGTTTCGGGCCAGCCGGCGACGAGCGGCGCCATCCGCCCGATGTTCCAGCCCTGCTCACCGATCTGGGTCACACAGCCCATCTGGACGTCCTCGACCTCCGCTGGATCGACGTCGTTGCGCTCGACGAGGCCGTTCAGGATCTGCCCGGCGAGCTCGTCGCCGCGGATCGTCGAAAGGGCACCGTCCCGCTTGCCGATCGGGCTGCGGACGGCGTCGACGATCAGCGCCTCAGGCATTGGCTACAGCGTACAAGCGCCATTCGCCCGGCACGCCCTTCAGTTCGTGCGAGCCGCGGTCTTCGAACTCGAGGCCGGATCCGGCGACCAAGTCCTTGACGGTGCTCGAGGCCAGAACCTCGCCGGGCCCGGCCTTGCTCACGACCCGCGCGCCGGTATGGACGGCGATGCCGCGGATATCCGACCCGTGCAGCTCGAGCTCGCCGGTGTGGAGGCCGAACCGAATCTGGAGGCCGAGCACACGTGCCTCATCCCGAATCGACGCCGCACACGCGATCGCGCGCGCCGGCCCATCGAACGTCGCCAGAAATCCGTCGCCGGCGGTATTCAGCTCGCGACCGCGGAACCGGCCGAGCTCGCGGCGGACGAGCGTGTTGTGGCGCTCGAGCAGATCCCGCCAACGCCGGTCGCCGAGATCGACGGCGAGCTCGGTCGAGCCGACAATGTCCGTGAAGAGCACCGTCGCCAGGACGCGGTCGAGCGCCGGATGCGGGCGGACGCCGGTCAGGAACTCCTCGATCTCGTCGAGCGCGCGGTCTTGATCGCCGAGCCAAGGCATGTGGTCGCTGCCGGGCAGCTCGACGACCATGGCGCCTGGGATCCGCTCGCCCACGTAGCGGCTGGCGTCGGCGAGGATCTCATCTGAGCGGTGGAGCACCAAGGTCGGCACCCGAATCGCCGGCAGTACGTGCCGAACGTCGATCTGCGCGCTCATACGCGTTAGCGCCGCAGCCGCGGACGGGCTCGCGGCGCGAGCGGCCGCGCGCATGTGCGCCTGAACCAGCTCCTCGTCGTCGGCGATCGACGGCGCCATGTCCCGCAGGAGCAAGCGGATGAGGTCGACGCCCCAGCTCTCGCCGATGGATCGCTCGAACTCCTCGAGCTCCTCGTCGGTCGCGCCGAGCGGGTAGTCCTCGGCCCATCTCGTCCTCGCCGGACTGCCCACCATCACGAGGGCCTGCGTCCGCTCGGGATAGGTGGCCGCGAACAGGGCGCACATCGCCCCGCCTTCTGAGTGCCCGAGCACTGCGGCGCGCTCCGAGCCCACGGCATCCATCACGGCGCGCATGTCGTCCATCCGGGTCTCAAGCGTCGGCAGGTCGTCGAGCGCGACACGGTCCGAGAGGCCCGTGCCCCGCTTGTCGAACAGGATCAGCCGCGAGAACGACGCGAGACGCTCATAAAAGCGTCTGATCGGCTCGATCTCCCAACCAGGGTCGAAGCTCTGCACCCAACCGAGCACCAGGACGAGATCGAGCGGGCCGTCGCCCAGGACCTGGTAGGCGATGTTGACGTCACCGCTTCGCGCGTAGCGCGTCTCTGGAGGCATAGGCTTCAACTATGGCTGTAACGGCCACCGAGCGGAAGCTCCTCGTCGCCGGCGAGTGGGTCGAGACCGGAGAGTGGCAGGAGGTGCGCTCGCCCTACTCCGGCGCGGTCGTCGGGCGGGTGCCGAAGGCAGGTGCGGACGAGGCCCGCCGGGCGATCGACGCGGCCGAGGCGGCGATGCAGGAGCCGCTGCCGGCGCACAAGCGTGCCGAGATCCTCGTTCGCGTCGCCGGCGCCCTCGGCCGCCGCCACGAGGAGGTCGCCCGACTGATCTCGGACGAAGCCGGCAAGCCGCTGAAGGCGGCGAAGATCGAGGCGAGCCGTGCGATGTCGACCTACACGTTCTCGGCGGTCGAGGCGCGCAAGCTCGCCGGCGACGTCGTCCCGATGGACGCTTCGCAGGCCGGCGAGGGCAAGCTCGCCTTCACGCTGCGGACGCCGATCGGCGTCGTCGGCGCGATCAGTCCCTTCAACTTCCCGCTGAACCTCGTCGCCCACAAGATCGCGCCCGCCCTCGCCGCCGGTTGCGCCGTCGTCCTCAAGCCGGCCGGCCAGACGCCGCTCTCCGCACTCCTCCTCGCCGAGCTGGAGACCGAGGCCGGACTGCCGCCCGGGTGGCTGAACGTCCTCGTCGGGCCGGCGTCCGAGATCGGGGACGTGCTCGTCGAGGACGAACGGGTCAAGGTGATCACGTTCACCGGCTCGAGCGACGTCGGCTGGAAGCTGCGCGAGCGGGCGGCCCGCAAGCGCGTGAACCTCGAGCTCGGCAACTCGACGCCGGTGATCGTCGAGGCGGACGCCGACATCGAGGCGGCGGCGAGCGCCACGGCCCAGCACGGGTTCTCGTTCGCCGGCCAGAGCTGCATCTCGATCCAGCGCGTCTACGTCCAGCGCGACGTCTACGACCACTACGTCGACCTCCTCGTCCCGAAGGTCGAACGGCTCGTCGTCGGCGACCCCGGCGACGTGGAGACTGACGTCGGGCCGGTGATCGACGAGGATGCCCGGGAGCGGATCCTCGAGTGGATCGAGGAGGCGCGTCAGGCCGGCGCGGAGGTGCTGACCGGCGGAGAGCTGGACGGTGAGCTGATCCGCCCGACGGTCATCGCGGGCGCCGACCCCGAGCTCAAGGTGTCGTGCGAGGAGGTCTTCGGCCCCGTGGTGACGGTCACGTCGTACGGCACGCTCGGCGAGGCGCTCGAGCTCGCCAACGGGACCCGATACGGGCTCCAGGCCGGGATCTTCACCTCGAACGTCCAGACCGCCCTCCGCGCGGCGCAGGAGCTCGAGTTCGGCGGCGTGACGGTCAACGAGGCGCCTACCTTCCGCGCCGACCAGATGCCATACGGCGGCGTCAAGGACTCCGGCAACACGCGCGAAGGCCCCGCCTACGCCGTGCGCGAGTTCACGGAGCAGCGCGTCGTCGTGTTCGACGTCTAGTGCCGCCGGCTTCGCTAGGTTGAACGGCTGATGGCAGGTCTCTGGCCGTTCGGCCGCGGTCGAAGCGCCGCGGGAGAGTCAACGCAGCGCCCCGCCAATCCCGGCGCGGCCAAGCGCGAGCGCCGGGCGCTCCTCCGGGAGCGTGAGGACCGACTCCGCGACCTCGGCGGCCTCGTGTTCGAGATGTACCGTCGCGACCGGTTCCGCACCGACCTCGTCACCGAGCGCTGCGCCGACCTGGTTGCACTCGAGCAGCGGCTCGCCGAGCTCGACGCCCTGCTCGACGCGGCGTCCAGCCGCGGAGGACTCCGGTGTGCGTGCGGCGCGCCGCTCGCCTGGGGAGCGCACTTCTGCGCCAACTGCGGCCGCCCGGCCGGCCCGCGGCCGGTCGTCTCCTGCGCGCGCTGCGGAACGCCGCTCCCGGCCGACGTGAAGTTCTGCGGCCACTGCGGGAGCCCCGTCGAGACGCAACGGCCGGAGCCGCCCGCCGACACCCAGCCGGAACCTGCCCCGAAGGAGCCGGCCGAGGTTTAGTGCCCCTCCAAGCGATACACGCCTGCCTCTGGCCCGCGATCACGCTGCGCCAGAGCCCACCCTCCTCCTCACCAAGGCTGTCCAGCCTTGGATCGTCGGAGTGCGGACTCTGGCTTGGTGCTCGCGACCCAGAAGCTAGGCAGCATCACTTGAAGGGGCACTAATGCCCGAAGCTCGCTGCCCGGGCTGCGGCACGCCGGCAGAGCCCCATCAGGAGTACTGCCTCGAGTGCGGGCGCCGTCTGCGCACGCCCGGAGTCGTCCCGGCGCTGGCGGAGGGCTGGCGACGACGGCTCCGGTGGTACCCCGGAGACTGGATCTGGCCGTCCCTGCTCGCGCTCGTGATCGCCGCCCTGGCGGCATCTGGCGCCATCCTCTGGACCCGCGAGGCGGAGAGCGCGGCCCGCGAGACGCTGATCGGAGACACCTCCCCGCTCCCGACCACCGTCGCCACGGCCCCGCCGACGACCAGCGAGCCGCGTCCGACGGTGCCGACAGAGACCACCGAGACGACCGGCACGACGACCACCCGTCGCCCCACGCGGCGCGCGCTCATCGAGTGGCCGCGCGGACGGAGCGGCTGGACGCTCGTGCTCGCGTCGCTCCCCGTCTCCAACGGCCGGGATGCGGCCACCGCGAGGGCCCGCGACGCACTCGAGGCGGGGCTGCCGCAGGTCGGGATCTTGGACTCGGAGCGCTTCACCAGCCTCCACCCCGGCTACTACGTCGTCTTCAGCGGCGTGTACGACTCGCTCGACGAGGCCCAGGACGCCGCCTCGGAGGCCGCGGACGCGGGCTTCGGCAACTCCTACGGCCGGCGGATCACCCCCACCCGCTAGCGGAACGCGTGACCCAGCCCGCGGTGGAGCGGTACCTCACGCTGGGGCTCCAGGTCGGCCGTCACGTGGACGGGATCGTCGACGCGTACTACGGCCCTCCAGAGCTCGCGGCCGCCGTCGACGCCGAGCCGCCGGCCGACCCCCGAGAGCTCGTGTCCGCCGCCGAGGCGCTGCTCGACGAGTTGGAGGACGGCTGGCTTCGCGACCAGGTGGCCGGACTGCGCACCTACGCGGGCGTGCTTGCGGGCGAGTCCAACTCCTACGCCGACGAGGTGGAGGGGTGCAACGGCGTACGCCCGACCTACACCGACGAGAGCGTCTTCGCAGCCGCCCACGAGCGGCTGGAGGAGCTGCTCCCCGGCGACGGGGCGCTGGGGGAGCGCCACGAGCGCTGGGAAGAGTCGATCCGCGTGCCTCCCGACCGCGTCGAGCGCACGGTCGCCGCCGTGATCGAGGAGGCGCGCGCGTGGACGCGCCGTCTGGTCGAGCTGCCGGCGGGCGAGGGCGTCGTTGTGGAGGCCGTCCGCGACGAGCCGTGGCTGGCGTTCTGCGAGTACCTCGGCGGCCTGCGCAGCCGGATCGCGGTCAACGTCTCCCTGCCGATCTCGGCGATCGAGCTGCTCACCCTCGCGATCCACGAGACGTATCCGGGCCACCACGCCGAACGCGCACTCAAGGAGCACGTGCTCGTTCGCGGCCGGCGGTTGCTCGAGGAGACGCTGGTGCTCGTCCCGACGCCGCAGTCGATCGTCTCGGAGGGGATCGCCAAGCTTGCGCCCAACATGCTGCTCGAAGGCGACGGCGGGGCCGCGCTCGCCGCGCCGATTCACGACGCCGGCATCGAGCTGGATCTCGCCCACGCGGTCGCTGTCCGGCGAGCGCTCGAGCCGTGCAGCTGGGCGCAGGTCAACGCCGCGCTGATGCTGCATGACGACGGGGCGACCGAGGACGAGGCGAAGGAGTACCTCGCGCGCTGGGGCCTGCTCACACCGGAGTGGACTGACCACCTGATCCGATTCTTCATGGAGCCGACCTCGCGGACCTACGTCCTGACCTACTCCGCCGGTCGGGACCTGTGCGATGCGTACGTTGCCGGATCGCAGGAGCGTTTCCGGCACCTGCTGACCGAGCAGATGCGGGTCAGGGACCTACGGCGAGGCGATTAGGCAGCCGCTGCTGTCTCGAGGTGCTGGTGCGAAGGACAGTAGTCGCGGTCCGGCAGCGGCGTGCGCTGGCACGGCTTGCCCTTCCGCGTCGTCGCCCGGCACCGGGGGGCGCCGCCGTCGAAGGCGCCGGCCTCGATCTGCTCCGTGATGAACGAGACCGCGGCCCCGACGCCTTCCTCGACCACCCAGGCCACCTGCGCCTGGGCCCTGATCGGGAAATAGCGCCGGATATCCTGGAAGAGCGCGCGATCCGGCTTCGAGAAGTAGAGCGGGTCGCGGGCCAGGCGCTCCATCGTGTCCTCACAGGCGGCGAGGACTGCCCGCCTGTACTCGGCCTGCGTCTCGGCCGGGACGTACGGGTCGACTAGATCTTTGACCGAGCGGTAAATCGCCCGTGAGTATTGATACATACGGTTCTGAATCGCAAGCTTGCGGGACTCCATCTCTAAATAGCAACTCCGCGATTAAGCGGCGGCAAAGGTCTGTTAAGCACGAATTAACAGGGCTCCGGCGCAGTCGGGTGCGGGGGAGCATAACGCCTCCGCGACGCCGTTACAAAGGTTCTCGAAGTTGCCGGGAGCGGCAACGTTCGCCGATTCGAGAGAATAGCTGCGGCTCGATGTCTCACGACACCGACAAGCTGATCCGCCAGCTCTCGCTGGTCGCGTTCCTGATGGCGGAGCGGCGCTCGCTGACCGCCCGCGACGTCAAGGGGAATGTCGAGGGCTACTCGGAGATGTCCGACGAGGCGTTCGCGCGCCGGTTCTACTCCGACCGCGCGGAGCTGATCGCGCTCGGCGTCCCGCTCGACTCCCAGCGCGACGAGTTCACGGGCGAGGAGCTCTACACGCTGCGTTCGGAGCGCTACTTCCTCCAACCGCTCGAGCTGTCGGACGACGAGCTCGCGGCGCTGCAGACCGGCCTCTACCTGCTCGAGGGCAATTTCGCCTATGCCGAGCCGCTTCGGCTCGCGCTCCAGAACCTGGCGCTCGGACGCCCGGGGTTCGACGAGGCTCCGACCGAGACGGCCAACCGGATCGAGATTCGCGACGTGGACTACTCGCCGGAGACGCCCGGGCGGCTCGCGAAGCTCGAGAGCGCGATCTCGAAGCAGCGCACCGTCAAGTTCCGCTACCGCTCGATGTCGCGCGACGAGGAGCTGGAGCGCCTCGTCGACCCGTACGCGCTCCTGCTCGACCGCGGCCGTTGGTACGTGATCGGCCGCGACCACGACCGTGAGGCGAACCGGACGTTCCGCGTCTCCCGGATCCACGGCGACATCCGCCTGGCGACCCGGCGGGAGCGCGACTTCCGCCTGCCCGAGGAGTTCGACGTCGAGGCCTACCGAGGCCGTCCGGACTGGCAGTTCGGTGACACCGTCGGCGAGGCGCGAGTCGAGGTCGCCGGGGACGCCGCCTGGTGGGTCGAGCGGGTGTACGGACGCGCCGGGCGGCTCGAGGACGGTGTCTTCGTGACCGACTACGCGAGCCTCGAGGCCCTGGCCGGCTGGATCCTGCGCCAGGACGGCCGGGCCGTGCCGCAGGGCCCGCCGGAGCTGCGCCGAACGATCAAGGCCGCGCTCCAGCGCGTTCGGGACCGGCACGAGGGCGAGCCGCCGAAGCTTGCAGGCGAGCTGGCCCGCGAGGACCTGGAACCGCCCGAGCGTCCCGGCTCTCCGGTCGCTCCCGAGCGGTTCGGCGTCCTCCAGGCGCTGCTCGCGTACCTCCTCGACGCCTGCGGGGAGGAGCGGCAGGCGGAGATCCCGGCCGCCGAGCTCGTGGAGCGTTTCCGCATCCCGCCGGAGTCGCTCGAGGAGCACCTGTCGCTCCTCAACCTCGTCAACTTCGGCGGCGGCTGCTACGCGGTCTATGCGGAGCTTCGCGGCGACAACGTGCACGTGGACAAGGAGCTCTTCGGGGACACCTTCAGGGCGCCGCCGAGACTGACGCCGCTCGAGGCACGGGCGATCCGGCTCGCGCTCGAGTTCGTCGGCCCGATGATCGCGGCCGATGCCCACACGCCGCTCGAGCGCGTCCGCCGCAAGCTCGAGGAGACGTTCGGCGAGTTCGCGCTCGCACAGACCCCCGAGCCGGACATCCCGCGCTCGGAGGAGGATCTGGTGACCAGGTTCAGCCGCGCGATCCGCGACAGCCGACTCGTCGAGATCGAGTACCTGAAGGAGGGCGACAGGCAGGCAACGACGCGCGTCGTCGAGCCGTACCAGCTCGAGCGGGAACTCCCGTACTGGTACTTGCACGCCTTCGACCTCGGCAGCTCCGCATCGCGGAGCTTCCGGCTCGACCGCATCCGCAGCGCGAAGAAGCTGCGCGAGCGCTTCGAGCGCCGGCCCGAGTTCGATCCTCAGCGGTTCGGGGGAGCCCAGACGGTGCGCATCTGGTACTCGCCCGAGGTCGCCCGCTGGGAGGTCGAGCGGGGCGCGACGCCGCTCGCCGACGGGTCCGCGATCCGCGAGACGCCGGCGGGCGAGGACTGGCTCGTCGGCGAGATCCTCGCCCACCGCGGCGAGGCCGCCGTCCTCGAGCCTGCGGAGCTGCGCGCGAGGGTCGCGAAGCGCGCGAAGGAGCTTGCGCGCGAGCTGAATGTCTCGCGCGTCGCGGTGCCTTCCTAGACGCCGACCGGCAACGTCAGCGTGAACGTGGCGCCCTGCTGCAGGTTCGAGCGCACCGCGAGCGACCCGCCGTGAGCCTCGGCGATCGAGCGCGCGATGAAGAGCCCGAGGCCGGTCCCGGGCTTCGCGGAGCCGCTCTGGACGCGCCCGAACTTCTCGAAGATGACGCCGTGATGCTCACGCGCGATCCCGGGGCCCCGGTCACGGACGTCGATGACAACGCGAGCGTCCAGCGCCTGAGCCTCGACCCGGACCTCGGCTCCCGGCGGCGAGTACTTGACTGCGTTGTCGATCAGGTTCACGAGCACCTGGCGTAGGCGATCGCGGTCACCCCGCACGAGCGGCAGCGGATCCTGGACGACCGCGAGCACCGGCACCTCGTCCTGGCCCCGCTCCGCTGCGGCGGCGGAGTCGCGCACGAGCCGTGCCAGGTCGACGTTGTCGAACGAGTAGCTGAACGTCCCCGCTTCGATCTGGGACGTGTCGAGGACGTCGGTGATCAGGTCGGCCAGCCGGGACGTCTCGTGGGCGATCAGCGCCAGGAAGGACTCCCGCTGCTCAGGGGTCAGCTCGCGCCAGCGGACCTGGAGCGTCCGCGCTGAGCCGATCACCGACGCCATCGGGCTGCGCAGCTCGTGGGAGACGAGCGAGACGAAGTCGGCGCGGAGCGCCGAGAGCCGCCTGAGCTCCTCGGCGGTCGTCCGCTCCGCCTCGTACGCGCGGATGTTCTGCACCGCGCTGCCGGCGAGCCGGCCGAGCAGGCCCATCAGCTCGATCTCGCCCTGGGAGAACGCCTGCGGCTTGCGGCGGACGACGGAGATCGCCCCGATCGTCTCCGGGCCGGCGAGGAGCGGCGCGAGGAGGCGGGAGAGCAGGCCGAGACGGACGAACTCGCTCTCCTCGGCGAAGAGGCGCTCGGTCATGTCCTCGCGGTAGATCACCTGACCCGACTGAAGCTGTGCCATCGCCGAGCCCGCGATCGGGATCACGGTGCCGGGCGGATAGACCGAGTCGGCGGCGGCACCGGCAGTCGCGAAGACGCGCAGGTGCCCGTCCTCGACGAGCAGGATCGCCGTCCGGTCGAAGGCGACGAGACCACGAAGCTCGCGGATGAAGGCGGCAAAGGCCTGCTCGAGCTCGAGCGACGAGGAGAGCGCCCGCGCGCACCGGTTGGTGGCGTCGAGGATGTCGGCGCGGCGGCCCAGCTCGTCCCGAAGGTCTTCGGCCTCCCGCGCACGCTCCTCGGACACGGTGGTCTGTTTCCGGAGCCGCTCGACCAGCCAGCCGATGAAGAGCCCCGTGATCAGGCTGACGCCGACCGAGAAGGTGACGTGATCGACGTCGAACCGCGAGTCGAACTGACGGGAGCGGAGCTCCTCGAAGACGGCGTAGACCGGCGTCAGCGCCAACGGCAGCACGATTGCGCCGAGAAGCCCGTAGCGAACGGCCCCTTCCGCGATCGGGATCATCAGCGCCTGGCGGACCGGCGTCCCGAGCTCGAACGAGTAGATGAGCACGAACGCGCTGACGACCGCAGTGTCGAAGAGCAGGGCGCCGAACCCGAACACGTCGAGTGTGCGCTTCGACATCGGCCGGCGAAGCAGCCAGAAGGAGACGAGGGCGCCGACACCGAGGACCGCGGTCGTGATCCACGCCGCGAGCTCGTACCTCCGACTCGGAAAGTCGTCGGGGAACAGGACGACCTGGAGGACCGCGAACGCGAACCCGCCGAGCCGGACACGCGCGATCCAGCGCTCGACCGCGCGCTGCTCACCCATCGGCGTCGAGGCGCGCGAGCGCCCATTCGGCGTGCTCGCGCAGCAGCGGATCGTCCGAGCTCGCGTAGCGCTCGGCGAGCGCGCGGTGCTCCGGCCCACCCGTTGCCCCCAGCGCGACGAGCGCGTTCCGCCGTAGGTAGCGAGGATCGTTTCGCGGGACGAACAGGCGCTCGTAGCGAGCACGAAGGTCGGCATCCTCCGCTTCGAGCCAGTCGACGAGCGAGACCGTCGGCTCGGCTTCGGGCGGGAGGGAGTCGCCGGCACGCCGCTTCTCGATCCCCCGGTTCCAGGGGCAGACGTCCTGGCAGATGTCGCAGCCGTAGACGCGGTCCCCGAGGTCCTCGCGGTACTGCTCCGGGATCGAGTGCTTCGACTGCGTCCAGTACGACAGGCAGCGGCTCGCATCGACCGTGCCCGGCTCGTCGAGCGCGCCGGTCGGGCAGGCGTCGATACAGAGCCGGCACGAGCCGCAGTCGAGATCGAGCGGCGGCGTCGCCTCGAGCTCTGCGGTCGTGACGAGCGTGCCGAGGACGACCCAGGAGCCGTGCCTCCGGGTGATCAGCAGCGTGTTCTTCCCGTAGAACCCCACCCCGGAGCGGGCGGCAGCCTCGCGGTCGACGTGCTGGTTGGCGTCGACGAGGACGCGGTACTCGGCGCCGAGCCGGCGCCCGAGGGCGTCGAGCTTTCCGCGCAGCTCCTCGTAGGCGTCCGTCCAGGTGTAGCGCGGCATCCGGCCCTCCCCGGGCTGCGGCTCCGGCGCCGGCGCGTAGTAGCACAGCGCCGCCGAGACCACGGTCCGGGCCCCGGGCAGGAGCGTTTCGGGGTGACACGAGACCTCGGGCTGGGCCATCGTGAAGCGGAGGTCGGCGAAGAGCCCGCGGGCGCGGCGCGCGCGGATGTGCTGCTCGGTCTCCGTGTACGGCTCGGCAGGCGTAGCGCCGACGGCGTCGATGCCGAGCTCCTCGGCCAGCCGTTCGAGTTCAGCCGCGGTCACGGGCCAGATTCTGCCTAGAGTCGCGCGAAATGAAAGCGATCCGCATCCACGAGGACGGCGGGCCGGATGTCCTCGTCTACGAGGACGCACCGGATCCCGAGCCCGGTCCCGACGAGGTCCTGATCCAGCTGCGGGCGGCTTCGCTGAACCGGCTCGACCTCTGGGTGCGGCGCGGGCTGCCGTCCGTGCCGAAGCCGCGCATCCTCGGCGCCGACGGCGCCGGGATCGACGAGTCGGGCCGCCGCGTCGTCATCAACCCCGGCCTCGAGGATGGGGACCGGATCACGGTGCTCGGGGAGCACATGGACGGCACTCACGCCGAGCTGATCGCAATCCCGGCGTCGAACGTCCATCCGATCCCGGACGGGGTCTCGTTCGAGGAGGCGGCGGCGTTCCCGCTCGTCTTCGAGACCGTCTACCGGATGCTCGTGACCCGTGCGGGGCTGCAAGCGGGCGAGTGGGTCCTCGTCTGGGGCGCGGGCAGCGGGATCGGCACGGCGTCGATCGTGCTTGCGAAGGCGCTCGGCGCGCGCGTGATCGCAACGTCGTCGTCCGACGCCAAGCTCGAGCTCGCCCGGGGACTCGGCGCCGATGCGATCGTCAACCACGAGACGGGGGACGTGGTCGAGGCGGTCAGGGAGGCAACCGACGGTCCGGGTGCCGACGTGGTCGTCGAGCACGTCGGCGAGGCGACCTGGCAGATGTCGCTCCAGGCCGCGCGGCCGCACGGCCGGATCGCCGTCTGCGGCGCGACGACCGGCCCCAACCCGAAGGCCTCGCTGCACCGGATCTGGTGGAAGCAGCTGACGATCCTCGGCTCGACGATGGGGACGAAGGCCGACTTCGAGGGTGCCTACGACCTGGTCGCGTCCGGCCGGGCCAGGCCCGTGATCGACAGCGTCTTCCCGCTCGCGGAGGCGCGCGCGGCGCACGAGCGCATGGAGTCCGGCGAGCACTTCGGCAAGATCGTGCTCAGGATTCCCGACTAGTTCGGTAGCGTCGCGCCTCGTCGACGAGCGCCTCGAAGAGGGCGAGGTCCTCCCCCTCTTCCGGATGCCACAGAACGCCGACGGTGAACCGGCGTGTCGGGTCTTCGATCGCTTCCAGCGTGCCGTCGTCGGCCCAGGCTGCTTCGCGCAGCCCTCCGCCGAGCCGCCCGAACGCTTGGTGGTGGTGGGACTTGACCGGGGCACGGTCGCCGAGGATCGCGCCGACCCGGGTCGCCGGCTCGACACGCACGTCGTGCTCGGCGAACTCGCCTGGCGTGTGCAGGTGACGGTCGTGGCCGACGAGCTCGGGCAGATGCTGAACGAGGTCGCCGCCGAGCGCGACGTTCAGGACCTGGCTGCCGCGGCACACCGCGAGCAACGGGATGTCGCGCTCGAGCGCAGCCTGGAGGAGCGCCAGCTCGGCCTCGTCCCGCTTCTCGTTGACTCCCCGGGTCTCGTCGTGAGGCTCGGCGCCGTAGGTGTCCGGATCGATGTCGCCGCCGCCCGAGAACACGAGGCCGTGGACGACGTCCAGAGTCTCCTCGACGCTCCCGTCGGAAGGTGGGATCACGAGCGCGCGGCCGCCCGCGTCCTCGACCGCACTGACGTAGGCGGTCGGGACGAGCACCGCAGGCACGTTCCACGCGCCCCATGTGACGGGCTCGTCGTACGAGGTGATGCCGATCAGCGGCCTCACGGCCGGGTACTTAGCCGAAGCCGAGGATGAACTTGGCGTCGTCGGACATCTTCTCCGGCGACCAGGGCGGATCCCACGTGAGCTCCGTCTCGACCTCCTCGATGCCCGGCAGCGCCCGCGTCACCTCGTCGATCTGCTGCTCGATCATCGGTCCGACAGGGCAGCCCATCGAGGTGAGCGTGAACAGCACGTGCACCTTCGGCCCCTCGACCTTGACGTCGTACATCAGGCCGAGGTCGACGATGTCCATCCCGAGCTCGGGATCTTCGACCTGGCGGAGCGCCTCGACGACTTCTTCGCGGGTTGTCGTAGCCATGAACTCAGCGTACCCCTAGAAACCTGGTAGCCGAACCTCCTCGCGGCGCTCGCGCTGGAAGAAGTGGATCCCTTCGACGAACCGGACCCAGTTGCAGCGCGTGCACATGACGAGCGAGTGCGTCCAGGCGCTGTCGGCGCGGAAGCGGACGCCGCGGAGCAGGTCGCCGTTCGAGACGCCCGTCGCGGCGACGATCGCCTCCTTCGGAGCGAGGTCCTCGGTCGTGAAGAGGCGCTCGACGTCCTCGATCCCCTGCTCGCGCGCCTCGTCGATCTCGCGCCTGGAGATCGGCCACAGCTGCGCCTGGAGCTCACCGCCCAGGCAGCGCAGCGCCGCCGCGGCGAGCGCGGCCTGCCGCGTGCCGCCGATCCCGATCGCCAGGTGGTCGTTCGTGCCGCGGATCGCGGCCGAGATCGAGGCCGTGACGTCGCCGTCCTGGATCAGCTTGATCCGTGCGCCGGCCGCCCGGATCTCCTCAATCAGGTCGTGGTGACGGGGCCGGTCGAGGACGATCGTGGTTATGTCCCCGACGGTCCGGCCGAACGCCTCCGCGATCGCCCTGATGTTCTCGCCGACGGGGCGCCTCAGGTCGATCTTCCCGCGGGCGACCGGGCCGACCGCCACCTTGCGCATGTACATGTCCGGAAGCGTCTGGAGCGACCCCGGCTCGCCGGCGGCGATCATCGACATCGCGCCGCTGCCCCCGCGCGCGACGATCCCGCTGCCCTCGAGCGGATCGACGGCAAGGTCGACCCGCTCGCCGCCGCTGCCGACCTCGACGCCGGCCTGGAGCAGCTCGCCCTCCCCAGCGGCGCCGATCACGACCTGGCCCGCGATCGGCAGCTGCTCGAGCTCTTCCCGCATCCCCGCCGCCGCAGCCTCCAGGGCGGCAACCTCGTCGGCCCGGCCGAGCCAGCGCGCTCCCGCGAGCGCCGCCCGCTCCGTGGTGCGCGCGTAGCTCTCGCAGAGGCAGTGGATCGACTTGGCGTCGTCGACCTCGACCGCCTCGCGATCAGAGACGACGTCGGTCACGCCCGGACCTTATGTGTTTGGTCCGTGGCGGCGAGCACGAGCTCGAGCACGCCGCCGATCGCCTTCTCGCGCTCGCTGTTCTCGATCACCGGGACGCCCTCGACCTGAGCCCGCTCGACGATGAAGTCCTGGAGGTACCGGATGTCGGCGATCCGCTCAAGGTACTTGTCCAGCGGCCGGACGCCGTCCGAGGAGAGGTCGCGGATCAGGAAGTGCTCGGAGTGCGTCTGTTCGTTCTCGATCGCGACGACGCACTCGACCGCGAGTGCCCCCTCAATCGGCCGGGGAAGCATGCCGGGCACGAGGTGGACGCCCTCGAGCACCATCGACCAGCCCTCCTCGAGCGAGCGGTCGATCAGGGCCTGCACGCCGACGAGCACGTGGCGCGTCTGCTCCAGGAAGCCGTGGAGGAGCGGATCCACCTCCTCCTCCTGCGCGCTCGGCAGCGTCTTGCCGGCATCGAAGCTGGACGTGTGGATCGCCGGCAGGAACTCCGGCGTGAAGAACGCGCGCATGGTCTGGCGGACGAAGTCCGTCGACGTCACGCGGGTGATCCCGAGCCGGTAGGCGACCTCGGTCGCCACGGTCGACTTCCCGGTGCCGGTGGCGCCGCCGATGAGGACGATCAGCGGCATGTCGAGCTCCTGGAGCTCGCTCGCCCGGCGAAGGTGGTTCATCACGCGGTGCCCGTCGTCCTCGCCCAGGACCTCGACCGCCAGCTCCTCGAGCCGCTCCAGGTCGAGGATGTGCTTGCCGCGGTCGGAGAGATCCACCTCGATCGTGCGGGCGAGCGCGACGGCGCGCTCGGCGGTCACCCCCGCTCGGATCAGGGCTCGCGCCATCAAACCCTTCGAGTACGGCTGCTCGTCGCTGCCGACCGGCAGCGGATCGGCGTACCGGCGCTCCGGCATCAGGCGACCGCCTCCCGTGGCCGCGCCGTCACCCGTTCGGCAAGCGAACGCAGCTCTTCGTCGAGGTCGGGCTGACCCGGGAGCGCCCGCACGTCGTTGTCTGCGAACACGAGCTCGACGCCCCGCTCCTGCGCCGCCTCGGCGACAACGTCGATCGCCGCTGCCTTGATCTCGACGAGGTAGGTGTCGGCGTCCGCTCGCTCGAGATCCGCGCGGAGCGCCGTGCGGTCGGCGAGGTTGGTGGACACGACAACCTCGGCCGCGCCGTGCTCGTCGAGAAGGTGCCGCTCGAGCAGCGGGGCGGCTGCCGGTGCCGCCGTCGTGAAGAACGCGACCCGCCGGCCCTCGACGGGCGTGACCGGACGGGGGCGTAGGACGGTTGCGACGACGGTGATGTCCTTGACCTCGGCGACCGCTGCCGCCACGCCGTCGTGGTCGGTGCCCTCCTCGGCCATGGTCAGGACGACGAGGTCGGAGACCAGGATCCGGTATGCGTTCAGGTATCCGGTCACGAGCTCGGCGCCCTGGTGCGCGCCGCCGACGAGTATCCGCGCATCCGCCTCGACCGGCGGGATCGCCGCGCCGCTGCCGTCGAACACGGCGAGCTCCGGATCGCGCTCGACCGCCTGGCGCATGCCCTCGCTGAGGTTCGTCGCCCAGGTCGCGCCGGCCAGCCCGCCGCCCGCTCGCCTGCACCCGATCGTCGGCACCCCGGCGAGCGCCGCCGTCTCCAGGTAGTCCGAGGCCGCGTGGGCTCCCGCGCGCGACAGCTCCAGCAGGTCGTCGACGGTGGGGCTGATCTCCGCGACCTGCGGCTCGGCCGGGCCTCCTCGGCCCATGGAGACGACGACCAGGTCGTACCGATCGGCGAGCAGCCGCGCTGCGTAGCCGGTGACGGCCGTCTTGCCCATCCGCTTCCCCGTCCCGATGACGGCGAGGGACGGGAGCGCAAACCGCTCGTACTCGGGCGGCCTGAGGGAGAAGTCCGCGCCCTCGTAGGCGATCCCATGCGCGAGGAAGCGGCTCGCGAGCCGGAACCGCTCCTTCGGCCCGAGAACGGGCTCGTCCGAGAGGTCGACCGCCACCTCGGGACGGAAGCGCGCAAGCGCCTCGTCGAGGCTGTCGACCACGTCCACCCCGTACTCGTCGTCTCCGCGCAGCTTCTCGGTCCCGCCGACGAGCAGGGCGCCGACGACGTCGTGCGGGAGCTCCTCGAATGCAGCCCGGAGGACAGGCGCATAGTGCTCCCCGTCGATCAGCGCGAGCGCCCTCATGTCTCTGGCCGCCTTCGGCTCCCGCCCGGCGAAGCCGGGCTCCGCCGAAGGCTGACGCCGCTGGCGGCAGGATGCCGCGCCCTCGGCGCCTGTCCGTGCGACTTCAGGACGCGTAGCGTTTGCGCGCCGAGGGCTTGCCTCCTTTGCCAGCGACGCCCCAGGAACATGAGCGAGCTCATTCGCGCGTCGTCACCTCCACCTCGATCCGGCCGGTGTACTTCTCGAACGCCCGGCTCTCCAGCGAGAACTGGATGATTCGCTCCTGGCCGTGGAACGGGTACTTCCGCCAGACGTCCACGTGGGTGCCGGCGACCTCGACGATGTTGTAACAGGGGCGCGTATTGCCTCGGAGCCGCAGGGTCGACACCGTCCCGGTGTTGACGACGAACATGTCCTCCAGCTTCCACGCATACGGGACGTGCTTGTGCCCTGAAAGCACGAGATCGACGCCTGCGTGCTGGAGGCACTCGATGACGTCTCCCGCGTCGTAGACGACGTTCCGCTCGCGGCCCGTCCCGGGGACCGGCAGCAGGTGGTGGTGCATGACGAAGACCCGGAGATCGGCCGGCGGCGCGAACTGCTCCTCGATCCACGTGTACCGGCCTCGTCCGATCTGCCCGTGGTCGAGGTCAGGCTCGCTCGAGTCGACCGCGACGACCGTCACGCCGTCGACGTGCAGCGTGGAGTGGCGTTCGCCGAAGAACTCCTCGAAGTGGATGTAGCCGACGTTGCGCGAGTCGTGGTTCCCCGGGATGACGACGAGCCGCTCGCAATCGAGCTTGTCCAGGTACTCCCGGGCCTGGAGGTACTCGCCCTTGAAGCCGAACGTGGTCAGGTCGCCCGAGCAGACGACGAGGTTGGGCCCGAGCTCGTTGATCTCGGCAATCGCACGGTCCATGAGACTCGGCACAAAGTTCGGATCGCCGCAGTGGACGTCAGAGATGTGCGCGATCGTGAAGCTCCGCTTGCTGCCGTCCCGGCTCGCCACGCCTCGAAGTGTAGGCCGTCCGGCGTCGCCGGTACTCTCTCCGTCGGTGGCGGAAAAAATGCCGGATTTCCAGGCATATCAGGGCGAGGGAGAACCGCGCTTCGCGAACGGCGTCGAGCTCGAGTGCGCCAAGCTCCTGGACTACTACGGCATCCCGTGGGCCTACGAGCCGAGGACGTTCGTGCTCGAGCAGGACGAGCAGGGCCGCGTCGTCGAGGCCTTCACGCCCGACTTCTACCTGCCGGAGCAGGACCTCTACCTCGAGCTGACGGTGATGAAGCAGTCGCTCGTGACCCGCAAGAACCGCAAGCTGCGGAAGCTCCGGGAGCGCTACCCCGACGTGAACGCCAAGCTCTTCTACCGGCGCGACATCGAGCGCCTCGCCCAGCGATACAGACTCGACCTAGCCTCTTAGCCGATCCTCGGATCGGCGAGGTCTACCTCTCGCACGAGGAGATCCAGTCCCGCGTCGTGGAGCTCGGCGCGGAGATCGCCGCCGACTACGAAGACCGCGAGCCCATCCTCGTCGCCTCGCTGAAGACGGCGATCGTCTTCGTCGCCGACCTCTCCCGCGCGCTGCCCATCGTCCACAACCTCGACTTCATCGCGCTCGCCGGCTACGACGGGAACGGAGGCGGTGGCCGGCAGGTGCGGCTGCTCAAGGACCTGTCGATGAGCATCAACGGCCGTCACGTGCTCCTCGTCGAGGACATCGTCGACACGGGTCTGACGCTCAACTACCTGGCCAAGACGCTGCTGCTCCGCGAGCCTGCTTCGCTCGGCGCGGTGACCCTGCTCGACCGGCCGTACCGGCGACTGGTTGAGGATCTCCCCGTCCGCTACGTCGGCTTCACCGTCCCGGACGAGTTCTTCGTCGGCTACGGCTTCGACCAGGACGAGCGCTACCGCAACCTGCCCGACCTGCGGCTGCTGAAACACGCCGCGGAGCGGGCTTAGCCCGCTCCGCCGGGACGGCTCCTAGAGAAGGAACGCTGCAGAGCGCATCTGGGCCGCGCGGCGCGAAGCGCCGTCCGGCTCGATACGGTCGCGCAAAGTCGCGAGACTTTGCGCGAAAGCGGAGCGAAGCGACGCTACAAGTAGCCGAGTGGGTCGACCGCCGAGCCGTTCACCCTGACCTCGAAGTGCAGGTGGGGGCCGTAGCAGTGGCCGGTGCAGCCGACGTAGCCGATCGTCTGGCCCTGCGAGACCGGGCCGCCGCCGACCGCGAAGCTCGACTGGTGGGCGTAGGCGGTCGCGATCCCGCCGCCGTGGTCGACGATGATCAGGTTTCCGTAGCCGCCCATCCAGCCGGCGTAGATGACGGTGCCGGACGCAGCGGCGGCGATCGGCGTCCCGTAGCCGGCTCCGATGTCGATGCCTTCGTGCATCCGCCCCCAGCGCCAGCCGAAGGGGCTGACGACGGGGCCGCCGACGGGCCAGACGAAGCCGCTGGCCGACGGAGACCCGCCGCCCGACGAGTACCTGACGGCCGGGGCCGACGCCTGGGCGGAGCGGATCTGCGCCGCCAGGCTGGCGCTCTGTGCCTGCAGTGCTGCCGCCTCGGCGGCGTAGTGGCGCGCGTCGGCGCGGACGCCGGCGAGGCTGACTCGGCTGTTCCGGCGCGTCGCCGCGAGTCCCTGCTGGCGCGCGACGAGCTGATTCTTGAGCGTCCGCGTCTGCGCCGTCCTGATGCGGACGACGCGCGTCACCGCGGCCACGCGGGCCTTGGTCTTCCCCGTGCGAATCCGGAGCTCGCGCATGTGATCCCTCGCGCCCTCGACGTGCTCGACGATCGTGCGGTCCTGCGACGCGAGCGCGCTCACGTAGTCGAGCTGGTCGAGGATGCCGCTGAAGCTCTCGGCCTGCATGAGGACGTCCAGGGTCGTGGGCTCCTCCTCTTCGTAGATCGCTACGAGCCGGTCGGCCCAGCGCTTGACCGAGAGCCCGTACTGGCTGCGCAGGAACATCAGGCGCTCCGTCTGCAGCTGGTACAGCTCGGTCAGCCGCGCGAGCTTGCGCTCGTGGAGGGCCAGATCCGCCTCGAGCGTCTTGAGCCGGATCGAGACGTCACCGACCTCCGATTCGAGCGACCGGATCTGCCGCGAGACGGACGCGATCTCCGCGCTCAGCGAGGACTCGCGGGCCCGGGCCTGCTCCAGCTTCGACTGGAGACCCGAGATCCGGCTGTCGATGTCCTGTTTGCGGTCGTACAGGCCGCCCGACGCGGGGGCCGCGGCGAGGAGGACGAGGGCGAGGCAGCAGGCGATTCGTCGAGCCATTGGGACCGGTTTCTGGGCCGCCGAGACGTTCCCCCCGGCCCGTTGGACGTGGGATCCTACCGATCGGATCGGCTAGATGACGTGGAACCCTCGGAAAAGTGCTGCTCGGAGGCTAGTTCCGGCGTCCCTTCTGGCAACGTCGCGCCGTTCGCGAGCGAACGCGCGGCCCGTCGCCGCAGCGGCTGGACGAGCGCGCGGTAGTCCTCGTCGGTGATCTTGCCGGTGCGGTGGTCGAACTCGAGCTCCTTGAGCTCGGCGAGCGCACGATCCCGCTCCTCAGCGGCGACGAGCGTCTCCTGCGCCGGCTCTTCCGTCACGGTCGTCTCCCCGCCCCGGATGAACGGCACCGCGACGAACACGACGGCTGCGGCGGCCAGCAGGGCGCCGAGCACGAGCTCGGCGGTCACGCCCTGGACAGCGCCTCGCGCCCGCCGTAGCGGAGGGCGAGCCGGCGCTGCTCGCGGGCGTCCGGCCACAACGCGATCAGCGCGCCGCCGAGGAAGACGAAGCCGGCGATCCAGATCAGGTTGACGAGCGGCTTGACCAGCACCTTCAGGAAGACCTGGTCCCGCCCGATCTGCTCCGCGATCAGGAACAGGTCCTCGCCGCTACGCCGGTCGGAGCGAATCGCCGCCTCGTTCGAGACCTGCTGCTCGGCGAAGTAGCTGTTCTTGCCCGGCCGCATCGTCCCGAGGTGGTCGCCCGCTCGCTCGACGTCCACCAGCGCGCGAAGCTCCATCGCGTTCGCTCCTCGCTCCTGCGTGGCGCCGCGATACGTCAGCGTGTAGGCGCCGACGTCCATCGACTCGCCGGTCCGGAGGCGCTGTTCGCGTGTCGTGTCGTAGGCCGACGACCCGATGATGCCGATTGCGAGCAGGACGATCGAGGCGTGGACGACGTAGCCGCCGTAGCGGCGCCGGTTGCGACCGACGAGGTCGGAGAAGGCCTGAAGCCACGATCCGCCGGAGAGGGCGTGGCGGGCGCGCGTTCCACGCGCGAACTCGAGCCCGATCGAGGCCAGGACGAACGCGCAGAACGTGTAGCCGATCAGGCCCGGCAGCGACGAGCCGGCGCCGAGCGCCAGCAACGCGAGCCCCGTCGTGAGCGCAATCCCGAGCGGCCATACAAACGTGCGACCGAGCCCGCGGAGCGACGCGCGCCGCCACGCGATCAGCGGGCCGATGCCCATGAGCAGGAGCAGCGGGAGGCCGAACGCGTTGAGGAAGAAGTTGTAGTAGGGCGGCCCGACGGTGACCGGCTCGCCGCGAACCGCCTCGGTCAGGATCGGGTAGACGACGCCCCAGAGAATCGTCAAGCAGAAGGCGACGAGCAGCAGGTTGTTGTAGAGGAAGGTCGCCTCGCGCGAGATCGGCGACTCGAGCCGCGTCTTCGACCGGAGAAGCGGCAGCCGAGACACGATCAGCGCTGTCGACCCGGCGACGACGATCCCGATGAAGCCGAGGAACCACGGCCCGATCGAGCCCTCGGTGAAGGAGTGGATCGAGCTGAGGATGCCGGAGCGCGTCAGGAACGTCCCGAAGAGGGCCAGCGCGAACGCCCCGACGACGAGCAGGACGTTCCAGATCTTCAGCATCCCGCGCTTCTCCTGGATCATCACCGAGTGCAGAAAGGCCGTGGCCGCCAGCCAGGGCATAAGGGCCGCGTTCTCGACGGGATCCCAGGCGAAGTAGCCGCCCCAGCCGACCTCGACGTACGCCCAGTGAGCGCCCAGCAGCTGGCCGAAGCCGAGGAACGTCCAGGCGACCAGCGTCCAGCGGCGCGTAACGACGACCCACAACTCGTCGGAGCGCCGGGCGAGCAGCGCGCCCATGGCGAACGCGAAGGGGATCGTCAGGCCGACGAAGCCGAGGTAGAGCATCGGCGGGTGGGCGAGCATGTAGGGGTTCTGGAGGCTCGGGTTGAGGCCCAACCCGTCGGCCTGCGCAGCTTGGGTCGCGAAGGGGCTTGCGACTGCAACGAGCAGCAGCGAGAAGAACAGGATCACTCCCCCCAGGACGGGCACCGTCCAGGCGAGCAGGCTGTGGGCGGAGCGGCGGCCGAGGACGACCGCGAGGGCCGAGAAGCCGGTGAGGATGAGCAGCCAGAGCAGCAGCGAGCCCTCCTGCCCGCCCCAGAAGGCGGAGATCGAGTAGGAGCGCGGGAGCTCGAGACTCGAGTGCTCGTACACGTAGACGAAGCCGAAGTCCTTCTGGACGAGCGCGACGAGCAGGACGCCGGCGGCGACGAGCGCCGCGCCGAACGAGGCCAGGATCGCGTTCTCGGCCGACTCCGCGAGGCGCCGGCGGTGCTTCCACGCCGCGAAGGCTCCGGCCGCGACCGCGTAGACGGCCAGCCCGAGGCAGACGATGAGCGCTGCCCGCCCGAGCTCAGGCATTAGGTCTGCTTCTTATCGGTGTACTTCGACGGGCACTTCGTCACGAGCGTGCCCGGCTCGCCCACGAACGTGCCGTTGCGCAGCTCACCACGCAGCGAGATGTCTCGCCCCGAGCGGAAGAGGTCCGGCACGGAGCCCCGGTAGACGACGGGAACGGCGGCGGTTCCCTCGACGTCGCGAAGCCGGAAGCGCAGGCCGCTCCCTCTCGCGTCTCCGGAGACCCGTCCGACGACCTTCCCGATCAGCGCCACCTCGCCGGTGCGGCCGTTGAGCTCACTCGGGCGGAGCTGCGGCGTGCCGCCCGCGATCGCCGTGTAGACGAGGAAGACCGCCAGCATCGCGGCGACCCCGAGCGCAACGACGAGACGGGCAGGGCTGGCACGGCGTGCCATGCCGGAAAGTCTAGAGATCGATCCGAGCGGCTAGGACGCTTCCCGCGACGGCGCGCGACGGCGGTCCGGGATCCGATAGCCGTGATCGTGGCAGAGCGTGCCCGGCTGATCCTCGGTCAATGCGTCGCAGTAGCCCTTGCCGTACGCGGCGCGCATGAACGCGGCGACGATCTCGAGGTTCCACTCACCGACGTCCGCCGCCTCCCGCCAGAGGTCGGTGAGGCGAAGGTCGATGTCGAGCTCGAGCAAGTCGATGCGGGTCGGGCTTTCGTCCATGAACGCAGCGTAGGAGGACGATCGGACGGCACGTCTTGCGCGCGGCGGAATCTCATCCCGCTAGCGTTGCCCCCAATGGGAGAGCTGCACTTCGGCCCGGCCCGTGTGCCGTCGCGGGAGTCCCCCGAGGCGGCGATCGAGCTCCTGCGCGAGCGCGGCTACACCGCCAACGAGCTCGATTTCGAGGGCAAGTTCTGGATGGACTACCCGTGGGCCGAGCGCTTCGGCGAGCTCGCGCGGGACGCCGGCATCGTGCTCTCCGTCCATGCGCCGATCGCAGGCTTCATGGGCCACGTCGAGCGCGACAAGAAGCAGCGCATGGCGGTCGGCATGCTCGACCATTCGGCCGGCATCGCGAAGGCCGCGGGTGCTGAGCTCGTCGTCTTCCACCCCGGCTTCCTCCTCGGCCGCGAACGGGCGGAGGCGATCGACTCGGTCGCCGAGCAGCTGGCGGAGCTGCGCGAGCGGCTGGTGGGCAAGGACCGAGCCGTGCCCTTCGGCGTGGAGATCATGGGCCGCGTCCGCGAGCTCGGCACGGCCGAGGACGTGTTCGCGATCTCGGCCCGGTCCGGCGGCTGGGTCCGCCCGGTGCTCGACTTCGCGCACCTGCATGCCGTCACCGACGGTGCCTTCCTCTCGCCGGACGACTTCGCAGCGATCCTCGAGGTCGCCGACGAGCTCCTCGAGCCGGGAGTCCCGTTCCACGTCCACTTCTCCGACATCGCGTACGCGAACCGGAACGAGACCAAGCACCTCACCTACGGCGAGGGCACGCTGCGAGCGGAGCCGCTCGGCGAGGCCCTGGCGCGCTTCGATCGTCCGGCGACGGTGATCAGCGAGTCGCCGGACGAGGAGTCACATCAGGCGATCGGGGCCGCGCTCTCCTCGGGCACGTCGCCGGCGCGAAGCTCGGCCAAGCGCTCTCGGAAGGCGGCGGCCTCCTCCACGCGCTCCCGCTCCGCGAAGAACTGAATGATCGCCTTCAGCGGCGCGGACAGGAACCGCGTGTACTCACTGCGCTCGAGGATGTCGATCGACTCACGGAACAGCGCCTCGGCCTCCTCGTCGCGGCCCTGAGCGGCACGGACGAGTCCCAGCGTCGTGCGCGTGGACGCCTGTGAGCTGACGTCCTGCGGACCGACCGTCTCCACAGCCTTCAGCGCGTAGACCTCCGCCTCGTCAACCTTGCCTTGTGCAAGCAGCGCCTCGGCCAGCTCCCGCTGCACCTCGCAGAGCGTTCCGCGGTCCTCGAGCGGCTGCAGGATCCGGATCGACTCGCGGAAGAGCTTCTCGGCCTTAGCGGCGCCCTCGCGCCTGCCCACGAGACGGCCGATGATCATGTTCGTGCGCGCGACGTTCGTCGCGGCGCCGACCTCGAGGTAGAGGTCGCGCGACCGCTCGAAGTCGGCCATGGCGTCCTCGTCCCGCCCGCGGAACACGTTCAGCTCACCGGACTCCTTGTAGGCCTTGGCCTTGGCGGTCAGCGAGCCGCTCTCTTCCGCGAGCTCGAGCGCTCGCCCGATCAACGGCTCGGCGCGCTCCGCCTCGCGGCGCGTCGTATAGACCCCTGCCAGCGAGATCAGCGCCTCGCTCTCGATGTCCTGACGACCGATCCGCCGGGCAATCTCGAGCTCCTCCTCGGCCAGGGCTTCCGCCTCGGTCAGGCGCCCGCGCCACCACGCGGTCGTTCCGAGGATGTGCAATGCGTCGATCCGGCTTTCGTCCTCGTCGGCGACCTCGAGCGCCCTGCGCGCGATCCGCTCCGCCTCGCCGACGTCGGCGGAACGGAGCAGAGTGACCTCGGCGATCGCCGCGAGAGCCCGCGACTGCAGGACCCGGTCGCCGGCCTCGACCGCGTCGTTGTAGACCTCTTCCATCTCGGCTGAGACGACCGGGAATTCGTGCATGCGCCACGCCGCTCGCGCCGCCTGGTACCGGCGCTCGAGCGTTGGCTCGAGCTCGGCGGAGCGCAGCAGGAGCCGCCGCGCAGTCGCGTTCGCCTCCCGGGCGAGCGCGCGCTTCCCGGCTTTTTCGAGCACCAGCGCGGCGCTGGTGGAGAGTTCGTTGGGTGCCTCGCCGTCGAGCTCGGCCAGGAGCGAGGTGGCCTGGTCGAGGTGGTACGCGCGCACCTCCACGAGCTCCTCCCCGGCGCGCTCGGCCAGCCACTGAGCGAAGCGTTGATGGTAGGAGGCACGCGCCGTCTTCGAGAGCCCGGCGTAGGCGACCTCGCGAATCAGGACGTGCTTGAAGCGGTAGGCATCCTCCCCGCTGATCGTCGAGCGCTGTTCGGACAGTAGGAACTCTCGCCTGAGCAGCTCGTCGAGCAGGGGCGCGATGTCCGCGTCGCCGTCGGCGAGACGCGCGACCGCGCCCGCCCAGAACGTCCGGCCGATCACGGCTGCGCGCTGGAGCAGCGCCTTTTGCTCGGGCGGCAGGTAGTCGATCCGCGCGGCGATCAACGCCTGGAGCGTGTCGGGGATCCGATCGACGCCCGACCCGTTCGCCTCGGCCAGCATCCGCATCGTCTCCTCGACGAACAGCGGGTTGCCCTCGGTCTTCGCGAGCAGCGCCTGACGAGCAGCTCCGGGCAGCCCGCTGTCGGCGGCGAGGGCGTCGATCAGGACCTCGCTGTCGGCCTCCCCGAGCGGCTCCAGCTCGATCGCCGTCGCGCGCACCCGGCCCCCGCCCCAGCTCGCTCGGATGTCCAGCAGCTCGGGCCTGGCGAGGCAGAGCAGCAGCAGCGGGACGTCGCGTACCCAGCTGCCGAGGTGCTCGATCAGCTCGAGGAGCGGCTCCTCGGCCCAGTGGATGTCCTCGAAGACGAGCACGAGCGGCTGCGGCTCGGCGAGCCGCTCCGCCCAGGCTCTCGCCGCCCACGCGATCTCTTCCTGCTTGTGCTCGGCCTGAACCGCCTCGAGCACCCCCGAGGCGAGCCCGAGGAGGTCTGCGACCGCCTCGTCGGGACAGCACTCGCGCAGCTTCTCGAGCGCGTCCTCGAGCGGGTCGTCGTCGGCGATCCCCGCCGCGACCTTGACCATGTCGGATAGGGCCGAGTACGTCACGCCCTCGCCGTAGGGCAGCGCGCGCCCGAAGAGCACCGTTGCAGACTCGAGGCCGGCGATGAACTCGCGCGCCAGCCGGCTCTTGCCGACCCCCGGCTCGCCGTAGATCGTGAACAGGTGAGCGCGCCGGTCACGGACGGCACGGGCGTAGGTGTTCTCGAGCAGCTCCAGCTCGGCGTCGCGGCCGACCAGCGGCGCGGTGAAGCGGCGCGCCGCCTCCGTGCGCTGCGCGCAGATCACCCGCCAGGCCCAGACCGGCTCGGCAAGCCCCCTGACCTCGACGGGGCCCTCGTCTTCGACCTGGAAGGAACCCAGGGTCAGCCGGTGCGCGCCGGGCCCCATCATGATCGTGTTCGGCGGCGCAGCCTGCTGGAGGCGCGCCGCGATGTTCACGGCCTCGCCCGTCGCAAACGTGGACTCGACCGAGTCGACGACGACCTGGCCGGACTCGACACCGATCCGGACGTCAAGCCCGAGCTCGGCGACCGAGCTGAGGATCTCGAGGCCGGCGCGAACTGCCCGTTCGGCGTCGTCCTCGTGCGCCTGAGGGATCCCGAACGCGGCCATGACGGCGTCGCCGGCGAACTTCTCCACGATCCCGCCGTGGGTGACGACGCACCGCTGCACGCGGTCGAAGTACCGCTGCACGCGGCGGCGCGCCACCTCTGGATCGGTGCCGGAAACGAGTGCCGTCGACCCGACCAGGTCCACGAACAGGACCGTCGCAAGCTTGCGCTCCACGCCCACAAGTCTAGAAACGTCCGGGGACGCCGGAAAAGTCCCGGATTTGCAGCCGAATCGGCCTCTTCCGCGTCCGGGTTAGAGTCCCGCCGTGCTCGATCCGAAGGTCTTCAAGGCGTACGACGTCCGTGGGCTCTATGCATCGGAACTGGACGAGGAGGGCGCCTATGCGATCGGGCGCGCCTACGTCGAGCAGTTTCAGCCGGGTCGGATCGCCGTCGGCCGCGACATGCGGCTCTCGTCGCCGGGCATGGCCGCCGCGCTCGTCCGCGGCGCCGTCGACGCCGGCTGCGACGTGCTCGACCTCGGGCTCGTCGGCACCGAGATGCTCTATTTCGCCGTCGGCGACCTCGCGCTCGACGGCGGTGTCGCGGTGACGGCCTCGCACAACCCGAAGCAGTACACGGGTATGAAGATCGTGCGGGCCGGCGCGCTGCCCGTCGGCGGCGACTCGGGGCTGCTGGAGATCCGCGATCGCGCCCTTGCGGGGCCCGGCGAGCCGGCGAGCGGCGGCAGCGTCCGCGAGGTCGACATCTGGCCGGCGTACGTCGAGCGCGTGCTCTCGTTCGTCGACGTCGACGCACTCGCGCCGTTGAAGGTCGTCATCGACGCGGCGAACGGCATGGCCGGCGTGATGCTGCCGCCGGTGCTCGCGCTGCTGCCCCACGTCGAAACGGTGCGCCACTACTTCGAACCGGACGGCAGCTTCCCCAACCACGAGCCGAACCCGCTCCTGCCCGAGAACCGCCGGTTCATCGTCGAGCGGACGACCGCCGAGGGCGCCGACTTCGGCGTCGCCTTCGACGGCGACGCGGACCGCTGCTTCTTCGTCGACGACGAAGGCGAGTTCGTTCCCGGCGATTTCGTCACGGCGTTGCTCGCCGAGTCCGTTCTGGCGAGGGAGCCCGGCGCGAAGATCATCTACGACGTCCGGGCCAGCTGGGCAGTGCCGGAGACGATCGAGCAGAACGGCGGCGTTCCGCTGGTGAACCGCGTGGGGCACGCGTTCATCAAGCACCGGATGCGGGAGGAGGGCGCGGTCTTTGGCGGCGAGGTGTCGGGCCACTACTACTTCCGTGACTTCAGCCAGGCGGACTCGGGCGTGATTCCGTTCCTGCTCATGCTCGAGCTGGTCTCGAGGAAGGGCACGAAGCTCTCCGAGATCCTCCGGCCCTACCGCGAGCGCTACTTCATCACCGGCGAGCTGAACACGCCGGTGCCCGACGTCGAGCTCAAGCTCCGCGAGCTGGAAGAACGGTTCGCGGCCCAGGGCGAGATCTCGCACCTCGACGGGGTCTCCGTCGTTGCCGACGACTGGCACTTCAACGTCCGGCCGTCGAACACCGAGCCGCTGCTGCGCCTCAACCTCGAGGCGCGATCCGAGGGGCTGATGGAGCAGAAGCGCGACGAGGTGCTCGACGTGATCCGTGGCTAGCGGCGTCCTCGAGCTCGGGCGCGTCACCGACCGGATGCCGCCGTTCAAGTACTCGGCGCTGACGCGGGTCGGCTTCTCCGACACCGACGCGCAGGGGATCGTCTACTACGGCCGGTACCTCCCCTACTTCGACCTGGCTCGCGTCGAGTACGCCCGCCACCTCGAGATGCTCGCGACGGGCCCGGAGGAGTTCGAGTTCGTGATGCGGGCGAACACGATCGAATACCTCGCGCCGGCGCGGTTCGACGATCTGCTCGAGGTCTTCATCCGCGTCGCGCGGATCGGCCGCACAAGCGTCACCTACGAGTGCGCCGCCTACCGCGTCGGCGACGACGTCTTGATGGTGACCGCGACGCAGACGCTGGTCCTGGTCGACCTGGACGAACGGAAGGCCTGCCCGGTCCCGGAGTGGTTCAAGGAGAAGATCCGCGCGTTCGAGGGCGAGGACCTCGACGCCTAGCTGCGTCTGGGCGGATGATGACAGAACACGAGAGCTGGCAAGTTTCTGGAGATGCGGCGGAGGTCTACGAGAGGTGCTTCGTTCCGGCCATCTTCGGCCGGTGGGCTCCGCAGGTCGCCGACGCCGCCGGGGTGACCTCCGAAGATCGAGTGCTCGATGTCGGCTGCGGCACCGGTGTCCTGGCCAGGGCGGCAGCCGACCGAGTCGCCGACGAATCACAGGTGACCGGTCTCGACCTCAACGAGGGCATGCTCGCGGTGGCGCGGCGCCTCCGCCCGCAGCTCGATTGGCGACAGGGTGACGCGTCGAAGCTGCCGTTACCGGATGAGAGCTACGACGTCGTCCTGAGTCAGTTCTCGTTGATGTACTTCCCTGACCGCAGCGCGGCGATCAGGGAGATGGTGCGGGTACTGAAGGCGGGTGGACGACTCGCCGTTGCGGTCTGGGGGCCTTATGAGCGTGCGACGGGCTACGTGATCCTGACCGAGATCGCGAAGCGTCGGTGTGGCCAAGCAGCAGCCGACGTCCTGACGGCACCATTCGCGCTTGGGGACGACGATGCTTTGCGCGTCCTCTTCCAGAAAGCGGGCGTCGACGAGCCAACCATCGAGTTGCGGGACGGGACAGTCACCTTTCCGTCGATCGAGGTCTTCGTGGAGACGGAGGTCAAAGGGTCGCCGCTCGACGCCCTCCTCGATGAGGAGACCTATCGAGGACTCACGCGGGAAGCAAAAGATGAGCTCCTGCAGTTCCGCACAGAAGGCGGCGAGGTCGTGATGCCGATGGACGCGTTCGTCATTACGGCAAGCAAGCCCTGACCGTGCGGCGGCGAGCTAACTGGGAGTGATCCGGTAGGAGTCGAAGACGGCGTCGACGTTGCGGAGCGCCGTCAGCAGCGCGCGTAGCGACTTCACGTCGCCAACCTCGGCGGTGTACCAGTTCTTCGCCAGCTGGTCCTCGACGGTGCCGCCGTACGAGACGATGTTCGCGCCGTGCTCGGCGAACGTCCTCGCGACGTCCTCGAGCAGGCGCGGCCGGTCCCAGGCGTCCACGGCGATCTGGACGCGGAAGCTCTGCGTCTGCCCGCCATCCCAGGAGACGGGCGTGAAGCGCTCGGGGTTCCGCCGGAGCGTCTTCACGTTCGGGCAGTCCTCCCGGTGGATCGTGATGCCCTTGCCGAGCGAGATGTAGCCGACGATCTTGTCGCTCGGGACCGGCGTGCAGCACTTCGCCAGGCGGATGAGGACGTCCTGGACGCCCTCGACGTTGATCCCGACGGCGCCGCTCGGAGCCGTCGGCTTGGGCTTGCGCGGGACGACCTCCTCCTCGGCGACGTCGGTCGTCTTCAGGCGCTGGATCACCTTGTTGACGATCTGCGTCGCGGTCAGCTTCCCGGAGCCGAGCGCGAGGTAGAAGTCCTCCGCTTTCTTGTAGCCGCTCTCGCGGATCACCTGGGCGAGCAGCGCCGACCCCGCGATCCGCCGGTACGGCAGCTTCTGCGCCTTGAGCGCGTTCTCCAGCGCCTCGCGGCCCTTCTGCTCGGTGTCCTCGCGGGTCTCGCGCGAGAACCACTGGCGGATCTTGTTGCGCGCCCGTGACGACTTCGCGAGGGCGAGCCAGTCGCGGGACGGTCCGCGCCCGCCGGCCTTCGAGGTGAGGATCTCGACGAAGTCGCCGCTCTCGAGGTTGTAGTGGAGCGGGACGATGCGGCCGTTCACGCGCGCGCCGACCGTCCGGTGGCCAACGTCGGTGTGAACCGCGTAGGCGAAGTCGATCGGCGTCGCGCCGGCGGGGAGCGTCTTCACCTCGCCCTTCGGCGTGAACACGTAGACCTCGTCGGTGAAGAGGTCGCCCAGCATCTGCCGCTTGTACTCGCCCGGGTCGGCCTCGTCCTGCCACTCCATCAGCTGCCGGACGCGGGCAACCCACTGCTCGTCGGGCGCGCGACCCTTGCCGCCGCGCTTGTAGAGCCAGTGCGCGGCAACGCCGAGCTCGGCCGTCTCGTGCATCTCCGCGGTCCGTACCTGGATCTCGAGCGGCCGGCCCTGCGGCCCGATCACCGTCGTATGCAGTGCTCGGTAGCCGTTCAGCTTCGGCATCGCGATGTAGTCCTTGAAGCGGCCTGGCATCGGCTTCCAGAGCGAGTGGATGAGTCCGAGCGCGCCGTAGCAGTCCCGCGTTCCCTCTTCGCCCGAGCGTTCCGCGATCACGCGCATCGCGGTCAGGTCGTAGATCTCGTTGAACTCCTTGCCCTTCTTGGCCATCTTCTCGTAGATGGAGTAGAAGTGCTTCGCCCGGCCGGAGATCTCCGCCGGGATGTCGACCTTGTCGAGCTCGCGCTGGAGCACGTAGGCCGCCTCCTGGACGAGCTCCTCGCGGTCGGCGCGGCGCTCGTTGACCATCGCCTTGATCTCCGTGTACTTGCGCGGGTGGAGCGTCTCGAAGGCGAGGTCCTCGAGCTGCCACTTCATCGTGTGGATGCCGAACCGGTGCGCGAGCGGCGCGTACACCTCGAGCGCCTCGCGCGCCTTCTGGACCTGCTTCTGCTTGCCGAGGTACTCGATCGTGCGGAGGTTGTGGAGCCGGTCGGCGAGCTTGATCAGGATGACCGCAGGGTCGCCCGCCATCGCCAGGATCATCTTGCGGTAGTTCTCCGCCTCGGCCTGCTCCCGGCTCTGGAAGTGAACCCGCGTCAGCTTGGTGACGCCGTCGACGCGCTGGGCGATCTCGTCCCCGAACTCGGCCTGGACGTCCTCGAGCGTGGTCTCCGTGTCCTCGACGACGTCGTGGAGGAGCGCAGTCGCGATCGTCTCGTCGTCGAGGTGGAGCTCGGCGCAGATGCGCGCGACCGCGTAGGGGTGGTGGATGAACTCCTCGCCGGAGCGCCGCTGCTGGCCCTCGTGCGCCTTCGCCGCGAACCGGAACGCGCGGGCGAGCAGGTCCCGATCGACGTCGGCGTTGTAGTCGGCGACCTCGGCGATCAGCTCCTCGATGAGGTCTTGATGTCGTTCCGGAGCTTCGAGAACTGCCATTGGATCAGTGTACTTCGGAGGGAGGAGCTGACCTTCCCGGGCCGAAAACCGGCGGTCCGTGCGTTACCGTCGCCGCAACAAGCACAAGGCTCTCGTTCTGGCACGCCTGCTCGCCGCGCTCGACGCCGAGGCCCGCCGGGAGCGCCCCTGGGCGCCCCGCCGGGGGTTCCGGTTGTCGACCGGTTTCGGTCGCTAGGCCGCCTCCTGGAGCTCGCCTTCCTCCGCCAGGAGGGCGCGGAAGCCCTCTGACTCGAGGAGCTGCCTCGGTGGGCTTCCCGGCACGATCCCGAGCTCGGCGAAGATAGCCTGCGCCTCCGGAGCCCGCACCGCCTCGTCCTTGCGGAACTCGTCGGCAAGCCAGGAGCGCAGGCTCTCGTAACGCTCAGGGGTCTCGACAAGGTCGCGCACGACGAGCTGCGGGGCCACCGTCCCGTTCCAGTGGTTTTCCTCCAAGCGGAAGACCACGTCGTAGCGCACTTGCCGCCGCGCTCGGTCGGCCTGCCGGCCAAGCCCGAACGCGATCGCGCTGCCCGCTGGGCGATCGCGGTGCGAGACGCGGAAGCGGAGATGCTTGCCGTCGGCCGTCGTCCCGACCTCGGAGAGCACGCTGGAGGCAAGGAGGAGCGTCACCGCCGGGTTCCCCAGCCCGAACGGCGCCAGGCGGCCGAGCTCCGCGCAGAGCTCGAGCGTCAGCTCCTTTCCCGCGACGACGGCGTCGACGGTCGTCGGCCGGCGCAGATCGGAGTCGGTGAGCTCCTCGTCCGCTCGGGCGGCAAAGGCGGCGGTGAACGCATCGATCCGGCTCGGCTCGATCGAGAGCCCGGCAGCCGCGCGGTGGCCGCCGTAACGGGCGAGATGCTCCGAACAGGCACTGAGTGCTCCGTGCAGGTCGAACGCGGCGAGTGAGCGTCCCGACCCCTTCCACTCGCGGTCGGTGCCGGCGATGAGGACGACGGGCCGGTGAAAGCGCTCGACGAGCCGGGAGGCGACGATCCCGATCACGCCCTCGTGCCACGACTCGTCCGCGACGACGTAGCCGCGGCGCCGCTGCCTCGCCTCGGGCCACGATTCCACCTGCTCGACGGCTTCGCGCAGGATCCGGTCCTCGACCGCCTGTCGCTCCCGGTTCAGCTCCTCGAGGCGGCCGGCGAGCTGGGCGGCCGTCCGGTCGTCCTCCGTGAGCAGCAGCTCGAGCGCAGCCTCCGGACGGGAGAGCCGGCCGGCCGCGTTGATCCGTGGAGCGAGCCTGAAGCCGATCGCGCCCTCGTCGACGGCCGCCGGATCGACGCCGGCCGAGCGCATCAGCGCGCGCAGCCCGGGCTTCTGCGTGCGTGCCAGCGCCTTGAGCCCCTGGGCGGCGAGGAAGCGGTTCTCGTCCAGGAGCGGGACGACGTCCGAGATCGTGGCGACGGCGACGAGGTCGAGATGCCGCCTGAGCGCGTCCGAGCCAGCCCCGAGGAGCGCCTGCCCGAGCTTCCAGACCACCCCGGTCCCGCAAAGCTCGGGGAACGGATAGTCCGAGGGGCGGGTGGCGACGATCGGGCAGTCCGGCAGCTTGTCCCCCGGCCGGTGGTGGTCGGTCACGATGACGTCGAGGCCGAGCGCCTGGGCGGCCGCGACCTCGTCGACGGCGGTGATGCCGCAGTCGACGGTCAGGACGAGGCGGCAGCCCTCGTCCGCGAGGCGCGTGAGCGTGTCGCCGGAGACCCCATAGCCTTCGTCGAAACGGCTCGGGAGGTGCCAGCCGACATCGGCACCCAGATGCCGCAGGACCAGGACGGCGAGGGCGGTCGCGCAGATCCCATCCGCGTCGTAATCCCCGTGGACGCAAATTCGCTCTTTCTTGGCGATTGCGTCACGAATCCGTTCGCACGCCGCGGTCATCGCGCCGAGCTCGAGCGGATCGTGTCCGGGGTCCTCGGCGGCGAGGAAACGCGCGGCGTCGTCCGGGTCGCCGTAGCCCCGCCGCACCAGCACTCGTGCGGTCGTCTCGCTGATCTCGAGCCGCCGAGCGAGCGCAGCCGCTTCGGTCTGGGAACACGGATGGATTCGCCAGCTGCTCGACATGGAGTGCTGACGGTACGGAGGGGCGCGGACGGCAGACCGCGGGCGTATGCTCCGAGGACGTGACCGGAGAGGTGAACTACGAGTCCGGAGACGACTATGTCGTCGAGTTCCTCGGCTACCGCTTCGCGTTCAACGCGGACGACTTCGAGGAGCGGGTGATCGCCGCCGCCGTGAAGCTTGGGCTCGTCAGCGACAACGACCTCGACGAGGACGAAGCCGCGGATCTGGTCGAGCTGACAGCCGACCAGCGGATCGCCGATCCGCGCAGCACGCTCGGCCGTTACCTCGTCCGCCACTGGGAGGCGCTGGCCGCCGTCGACGGCGAGTCGCTCGTCTACTGGCTGCGCAAGCTCGTCTTCCGCGGCGCCTGGCTTGACCAGCGCGTCAAGCTGGAGCTACTCGACGTGGATTGGGACGAGGAAACCGGCGAGTTCGGCTACCGCGACCCGAGAGGCGACCGGGCGCTGCTGGAGCTGGCGCCGGTCCCGAGCTGGCACGAGCTTCAGTTTCGGCGCTAAGACTCGCCGCGGCGCGGCGCTCGTCAGAAGAGACTGGCGGCTGTGGACGGCTCCGAGATCGAGCCGATGTGAGTCCGGCCGCGTTCCGTCACGATCCGGCCTCGCGGCGTGCGCTGGATGAACCCGAGCTGGAGCAGGAAGGGCTCGTAGACGTCCTCGACGGTGTCCGGCGATTCGCCCAGCGCGACGGCGAGCGTCGACAGCCCCACCGGGCCGCCGTCGAACCGTTCCACGATCGCACGCAGCAGCTCACGGTCGGTGCGCTCGAGGCCGCACTGGTCGACCTCGAGCAGGTCGAGCGCCTCGGCGGCGACCTCGGTGGTCACGACGCCCTCGTGCCGCACCTCGGCAACGTCTCGAACCCGCCGCAGGATCCTGTTCGCCACGCGCGGCGTGCCCCGGGCGCGGCGCGCGATCTCCTCGGCTGCCTCGCCCTGGACCTCGACGCCGAGGATGCCTGCCGAGCGTCTGACGATCGTCGTCAGCTCGTCCGGCTCGTAGTAGTCGAGCCGGAAGGTCATCCCGAACCGGTCGCGCAGCGGCGTCGTCAGCAGACCGGTGCGAGTCGTCGCACCGACGAGCGTGAACGGCGGGACGTCGAGCGTGAGGGTCCGAGCGGCAACGCCCTGGCCGACCACGATGTCCAGCCGGAAGTCCTCCAACGCCGGGTAGAGCACCTCCTCGACCGCTGCGCTCAGCCGGTGGATCTCGTCGACGAAGAGCACGTCGCGCTCCTCGAGCGCGGTCAGGATCGCCGCCAGATCCCCCTTGCGCTCGAGCGCCGGCCCGGCCACGGTTCGAATCCCGACGCCGAGCTCTTCGCGCAGGATGTAGGCGAGGCTCGTCTTCCCGAGCCCCGGCGGGCCGACGAGGAGCACATGGTCGAGTGCCTCGCCGCGTGACCGCGCGGCTTCCAGGGCGATCGTCAGCTGCTCCTTGACCCGCGCCCGGCCGCCCGA